>Ga0007869_1000284_pt1 | contig 8513 bp, 2 predicted proteins | sample CryBogCBH03Jun09_FD_55001 | JGI IMG/M metagenome (GOLD analysis project Ga0007869, IMG submission 55001) | Freshwater microbial communities from Crystal Bog, Wisconsin, USA - CBH03Jun09 | ecosystem: Environmental > Aquatic > Freshwater > Lake | place: Crystal Bog, Wisconsin, USA | collected... | reverse complement strand
TCGGACAACCCTTGAACCCTGCATCATAATGCCCAGGGTGACCACAAGTCGAGCACGTCTTCTTGGGGTCTCGGCCGATCATCTCCTTCTCTTGACGGCCGGTCTGCTCCTTCTCTTTCCGACCAGAGCCCTGCGCTACGTGCGCCTGTTGAGCACTCTGCTGTCTGCTTGAGTTGGAGTTTGAGCGAGAACGGGAATAAGATGACTTATCATTTCGACGGTAATCACGGCCACCTCGTTCATCATCCGTTCTGCTCTGTTCTTCCTTGATAGCTGTATCAGCTGCTTGCTTCTGAACGATCTGGAAGACTAGTTCTAAATTGTTCAATCTGCCAAGCCTGTTTGAATTATTCGTGACAAANTGNTCGCGAATTGCTTTGCCAATCGATCGCGCTAATCCATACGATGAACTCTCGAGACGGCTAAGCACAATCATCGTGAACACTTCTGGGCTTAAAGCCGACGATGACTCGCTAATCACTGCCTGGAACCTCTTAACGTTTTGCTCCAGAGATTTCACCTCTGCGAGATTCGTAACTTTCATTGCACAAAACTGAATCACAGCATGCGCACCGGTTTCACCAGGTAACTTAGTCCCATTGAACTTGACCGATAGGAACTGAGTAAATAAATAGCACCAAGGAATTACTTGCGTCACTCGTGTGACCTTCGAGAATTCGCGATGTTTTCGTTCAATATCGCCTCGCTTGCGACTCCACTCAGCCATGAATCCACTGAGTCGCGCGTCACTGGTCTTCTCGTGATACTTGTCGATGATCATAAGAAGATACTGTAGTAAAAGGTCTTGGAATTTCTTGCTTTCTTTGACGACAGTTTGAATATTTTTCGGAAGTCGTTCAAAAAGTCTCAAATCGTTGAGCTTGATTACTGGGTCACTGTTGTCATCGGACTCAGCGCTCATCAGCGCTTGCATGTCGATGACTCGTTCCTCTGCCGGTATTGAGCTCACCCCTCCCCCTGAAGCTGAGACAGGAGGCGAAGCTTTCACAGAGCTCGATGCGGCAGGTTCAAATTTAATCGGTACCCTGGCTTCGAGGTCAGCCTTGTATCGGGCACCTGAGCGGGTAACACCCGACCCATCGCCGGCGTCGTAAAAATCACTGTCGTCGGCCGGCGCTTCGCCGCCGCCGCCTCCACCACCGCTACCGCAGGTGCCTGTATCATCTGCGCCAGGACTGCTGACGCCAGCACCGGCGTGGACAGAAAGCCCACGGCTGGTAAGGAATTCGGCCCAATTATTCAAGCCTCGCAGTGAGCACTGTACATCAAGATACTTCGTTTGCTGCGCACTGGAGCTCCTCGTCCATTCGATGCCAATGGCCTCAAAAATCTCGTCGTCGAGTTTCATGCTGTACGAATTAGCAGCAAGAAGAATCGAATGGTGACAATACTCGGATTTCATAATCCACTTTTCATGGCCTGACGAGAGGCCTTGATGGCTTAAACACAACATGATCAATTGCAGTAGTTCGACACTGGAATTGACCGTCTCAAACGAATTAAAAAACAAACATTTCGCTGGATATCGTAAGCCATTAATAACTTCATGGTGACCATTGTCAGATGCTTTCATCATGATGGTCGACAATTGAGTTGAGAAAATCCCTGAAACACTTCGAACTGTTCGAAGCGCAGGCCCAAATACCTGTGGCGACAATAATCCTTTCGTAGAATAACTGTCCCGCGGAGTAACGCTAGTTTAGTATTAGCTCTTCTTGACCAAATCGCTAATCAATAAACTAAAAAACAGAAAAGAAAAAAAAAGGATTCCCTTCGAACACAAAAGAGAATTAAATCACTTCACACAATTCAAGACATCAAGTTGACCTCAAATGAACAGTAATCAATCCACTGTCCACAACTCAATTAAACTGTTTCTCGACTGTCCTGAACACAAACACATGAGCTGATTATCAAAGAGAAAGGAATTGGTTTTTGACCTCGACAGCCATGGAAACAAGACACTGGACGCGTCATCAAAACACAACGGATCTCTCTATGAGACAAAAAACAATATACAGCTCACGACCTATAGCCTCCGTACTCTACACGGCGAAGCTTAATGTTTCCACACTCCCCCTGCTGATGCGATGTCTCTGCTCGCCTTCAGCACCTTAGCTGTAGCCGTGTCCATCTGCTGAACTCCCCCAAAGTCACTGCGCAGTTCCTTACTCGCTGTCGACTTCCGTAGTCCTCGTGGACACCACTGGATCTTCCATTGCCAATCCGCTCCGAAATTTCGCGAATAAAACTTTTCCTAAAGCTTTTGTAAACGTATCCGCGATATTCTTCTCCGAATCTACTCGTTTAAACCTAAAAATACCCAGCTGCTCCTGCTGCTGCAAGTACCGCACCTTAACCAAAAAATGCTTCGTCTGACGACACTTATCATAGTTCTCCACAAAAGACATCACCGCATCGTTATCCTCGTAAACCACCGTAGGATAAATCTGCTTGACTCCAAGTTCGTGTAACAACATCCTCATGTAACTCGTCCTCTTAACCACCTCACAAGCCGCGTAGGTCTCAGCCTCACTCGTAGACTGAGCAACTAGTGACTGTAACTTCGATTGATAATCAATCGCTGCACCATTGAAACGTAGTACAAATCCAGACACAGACTTAGCAGTATCTCTCGAATTCGCATAGTCCGCATCCACGTACACCTCCAATTCATTCTTGAAATTACCGTGCTCATCAATATCACGCCATTTGCCACTTCCGGACTTCCTAAACGTAATTCCCAGATCCCTAGTACAAAACAAATAATTCATACACTGCTTCGCTGTAGTCACACAGTCCGCGGTAGGGCAACTCATAAATCTACTCAGTTGTCCAACTGCATAAGCAATATCTGGTCGCACAGTCAACGCCAAGTACAACAATGCACCAACACATGACATGTAGTCAAACTCTGATGCCGGAACAATGTCCTCAACTGACCCTTTAGCCAATTTGATATCCGACGACATCGGCGTCTTCGCTGGTCTATCAGTACACCCAAACTTAGTCGCAATGTTCTCAATCATCTTCGGCATGTTGATCGTAATCTCACCATTCTCCCAATCGCGATTCACGTTGATTCCCAGAGCAACCTCTGTCTCACCCGACGTATGTGGGCTGAGCATAAATTCCGCACTGAGTTTCTCCCTGAATTCTTCCCTCGACTTCTCATCGTCGCGTGCTGAGAAAAATAAAATGTCATCCACCCACACCAACACGATCTGCGCATCCGCTCCTTCTCCTCGGCGAAAGCAGCAAGTGTCAGACAACAACTGGGTGAATCCTTGCTTAATGAAATAAGCAGCAAGTCGCTTCGACAGTAACCGCGCACTCTGCTTCAATCCATATAACGATTTCCTCAATCTAAAAACTGGTCTCGATCCATCTGGGTTCAGAGGCAAATCTAAGCCCTCTGGACACTCAATCACGATGTGGTCCTTATCCAAATCCTGCTGCAAGAAAGCATTCTGCAAGTCAAAACTATCCACACGTAAATCCCATTGAACCGCTAGAGCCAAAATCAAACGTAACGTTGAATAACTAAACACTGGTGCGAAGACCTCGTCGTAGTCGATCCCCTCACGCTGCGTGAAACCTTTAGCACAAAGCCTCGCCTTGTATCGCTCGATCTCACCCGTCTTCTTATTCATCTTCTTCTTGTAGACCCACTTGGTCCGAATCTTCTTCCACTTCTTGTTCTTAGCCTCCTCCGGTGTCAATCTCTCCAACACCTGCATCTTGAGAAAACTCTCGAACTCTTCTAACATAGCCTTTTTCCACTGTTCTGCATCCGGCGCATTGTAAGCCTCTCGTGTAGTCTTTGGATCTTTCGTCAAGAACTCTGACAATGTAGCATTAACCAAGTTAATCAAATCAGGCTTCTCCTTCAGTATCGGATTCTTCTCGCAGTAATACATGAAACTTCGCTTCAGCTCCTCTTGCTCTCGCTCCATTTCCTCTCGACCAGTGAAATTCTGCGACTGTAGCTCATCAAAAATAATAAAACCATGCATTGTGTCCCATTTTAAATCACCCATGGTGCCACCATTCTGCATAAACTGTTTTATTGTCTTCGAGCTCTTGTAACCTTCGTATCGTAATCGACTGTCACCCTTCTTCGGATTTCTCTGCAACAGTTTTATACGAACGTTGTGCTTGCGCGCATACTCTAGCCACTCCAGATCACCCTTGATCAGCGGCTGTTTCTTTCCGATCGGCACTGTACGCGGCGACATAGCTGGCATTTTGACAGACTCACTCCCCCTCGGCTGCGTATCAGCTGCCGGTGGACCAGTGCGCTCCTCTACGCCCCTGCGACTGCCCTCGTTGCGCTCCTTAGCACTCCTTGCCGTTGATCGTTCCGAACGCCGACGCTCGTCGCGCTCGTGATCCAAATCGGCTATCGGCTCGTCCGTTAGCTCCCCCTGACTCGGTGCTGCTGGCTTCGCCGATAAATCATCTACACGATCGCTCTCCTCGTCTTCCTCAACGGCTGGCAATCGCATAACACGTTCGTGGTCTTTCGGGAAATAGACATGGAACGTTGCGTGAACTTTCTTTGGGTTGTCTGCTTCAGCAATCAAATACGCTCGTTGATCCTGAGCAACACCAATAAAAATCCCCTTCTTGCCTGGGTTCTGCGACGACGTCGCCCCTGGCACCCAAAAATACACCGTCGTACCGAACTTCTGAATCATCCTTGTGTCCGGCACAGTCCCATAAAATAGTTCGTACGGTGAATGCATTACAACCTGATTCTCACCTTCTAATCCAGGTACTTCCTCAGTTAATTTTCGGTGAAAAATCCTATTACTGACGTATGCAAAGTATGTTACTGATCGTGACCAATGTGTGAATGGTAAGCCAGCATCATTGAGATTGGCCATCATGCCCTCCCTCAAGTTTCGATTAAGCCGCTCGGCTTTTCCATTCTGCGCCTGAGTATCCGGNGCNGACCGTCTATGCAACAGCTCTTCGTCTGCAAAAATTTTCTGCATCTCAGCGCTGGTATACTCACCGCCATTATCGCTCTGAATAAAACGCAAGTTATCACCAAATCCTTCGATTCGCAGTCTCTCTAAAAACTTCTTGAATATCGCAGGTACATCTGACTTCTTTTTCATCGGAAAAATAAACACAAATCCCGAAAAATCATCGATAAAATGAATCCAATAAACATTTCCAAACATATCGGGCTTTAGCTTTCCTTTCACGTCGGTGTAAAACAGTTCACCTGCCCGTGAAGAGCGTCGCCCAAGGCGCGTCTTCGACACTGGCTGTCTATGCATCTTAGCAAGAGCACACGCCTCACAATGAAAACCAGTCTTATTACTTCTGAGTCTGACTTTCAAATAACCTCGTTTGATCATTTCTCGAAGCATCCTTTCACTTATGTGACCAAACGCACAATGTAGCTCGTGCATGTCTTGAAATACCCTGTAGGCTGGTTCTCTCGAATTAGCCGCCAGAATGTCTCCTCGACACGAACAATCACAAGCTTGGACAGTACTGACCATATTTTCCTCACAGTCAACAAATCTTCAAATATACAGTGCACTCCCCCCGACGGTGGCCCGTCTGGCTCACTCATGTTGCCGTCCAACCACTGCAGGTAGTACAAATTTTGATATCGAACTAATGGTATCTCCTGAACTTCACCATTAATCGTTACAGTCATCATTCCACCAGTGTCCTCAAATGAGAATTTCGCCCCCAACTGATCACAGAGACTACTGACTGATAGAAGTAGGTGTTTTGCTTCGCGCAAACGATGACACTCACCTACAAAAAATTGCACAAATTTACCACCACTCGTTCGAATCCACATAGGAATGGTACCCTTAGCCTCGGCTGCAGTCGTTTGCCCCGTGAAGCTCCTAAACACACCCCCATCTCGAACAAGTTGCTGCATCCGTATACCAGCAGTCGACGGTATGATCGAAGTAGATGCCCCTGAGTCAACCATAGCCCACGGCACACCCGACTCTCCTCGACCTGATGCGTTACACAAATAGCATCTATCCAACTGCGGCACCTTGCCGATGCACGGCCGCCTCGCGGCTATCCCTTGCGTGGTCGTCAAACCCCCAGTCTCCCCCAAGCCCGCTGCCATCGGCTCTTCTTCCGGACTTGGTTCTCCCAACTGGTTAACAAACTCGCAAAATTTGATCGCTTCTCCGAGCTGCTCCACCTGAAGCTGCTCCTCTATGTCGATCCCAAGAGAAAAATCACTGTTCTCCTGCTCGTCGCCCATGGCGTCCCTCATGACACTGGCGACAGTAATAACGTCCGCAGGCTCTACCTCAGCCGACGGCTGATCCTCCCGCTTACATTCTTCTACAACTGCTACTCCAGCTACCTTCGCTTTCTTCGCTTTCTTTCGTTTTCTTTTACATTTACTAACCACTTCTGCTGTTCCAGCAATAACTTTGACAATCGATGTCACAGGCTTATCTTTGTCGAACACAAGTACTCGACTCTCGTCGCTCAGCACAATAGTCTTCATCGATGAAGTTTTCTCGCGCGTCATACACTTGGTTGACATTGCCTCGGCCTCTCTAACTCTTTTGGCTTCTCGTCGCCTGAATTTCTTGATGGCGTTTCTGCGGTATCATCAACATACTCGTCTGATCGAACTACTCGCATATATTTCTTGTACTCTGGGTACACCATCGGTGCTTTCCCACCCTTCACCCGCAGAATACTTTTAATTTGATTCTTATCACTTGATCGTTCTGGTCCCGTGTCGTCGCTCGCCAGTTTGAGCTCGGATTTTAGTCAGTTGGAACCATCTGCGTCAGCTGCGTTGACGCTGCCATCACGGCGATTTTTAGTACGGATAAGATTCGGGTCATACTTCGGACAACCCTTGAACCCTGCATCATAATGCCCAGGGTGACCACAAGTCGAGCACGTCTTCTTGGGGTCTCGGCCGATCATCTCCTTCTCTTGACGGCCGGTCTGCTCCTTCTCTTTCCGACCAGAGCCCTGCGCTACGTGCGCCTGTTGAGCACTCTGCTGTCTGCTTGAGTTGGAGTTTGAGCGAGAACGGGAATAAGATGACTTATCATTTCGACGGTAATCACGGCCACCTCGTTCATCATCCGTTCTGCTCTGTTCTTCCTTGATAGCTGTATCAGCTGCTTGCTTCTGAACGATCTGGAAGACTAGTTCTAAATTGTTCAATCTGCCAAGCCTGTTTGAATTATTCGTGACAAACTGGTCGCGAATTGCTTTGCCAATCGATCGCGCTAATCCATACGATGAACTCTCGAGACGGCTAAGCACAATCATCGTGAACACTTCTGGGCTTAAAGCCGACGATGACTCGCTAATCACTGCCTGGAACCTCTTAACGTTTTGCTCCAGAGATTTCACCTCTGCGAGATTCGTAACTTTCATTGCACAAAACTGAATCACAGCATGCGCACCGGTTTCACCAGGTAACTTAGTCCCATTGAACTTGACCGATAAGAACTGAGTAAATAAATAGCACCAAGGAATTACTTGCGTCACTCGTGTGACCTTCGAGAATTCGCGATGTTTTCGTTCAATATCGCCTCGCTTGCGACTCCACTCAGCCATGAATCCACTGAGTCGCGCGTCACTGGTCTTCTCGTGATACTTGTCGATGATCATAAGAAGATACTGTAGTAAAAGGTCTTGGAATTTCTTGCTTTCTTTGACGACAGTTTGAATATTTTTCGGAAGTCGTTCAAAAAGTCTCAAATCGTTGAGCTTGATTACTGGGTCACTGTTGTCATCGGACTCAGCGCTCATCAGCGCTTGCATGTCGATGACTCGTTCCTCTGCCGGTATTGAGCTCACCCCTCCCCCTGAAGCTGAGACAGGAGGCGAAGCTTTCACAGAGCTCGATGCGGCAGGTTCAAATTTAATCGGTACCCTGGCTTCGAGGTCAGCCTTGTATCGGGCACCTGAGCGGGTAACACCCGACCCATCGCCGGCGTCGTAAAAATCACTGTCGTCGGCCGGCGCTTCGCCGCCGCCGCCTCCACCACCGCTACCGCAGGTGCCTGTATCATCTGCGCCAGGACTGCTGACGCCAGCACCGGCGTGGACAGAAAGCCCACGGCTGGTAAGGAATTCGGCCCAATTATTCAAGCCTCGCAGTGAGCACTGTACATCAAGATACTTCGTTTGCTGCGCACTGGAGCTCCTCGTCCATTCGATGCCAATGGCCTCAAAAATCTCGTCGTCGAGTTTAATGCTGTACGAATTAGCAGCAAGAAGAATCGAATGGTGACAATACTCGGATTTCATAATCCACTTTTCATGGCCTGACGAGAGGCCTTGATGGCTTAAACACAACATGATCAATTGCAGTAGTTCGACACTGGAATTGACCGTCTCAAACGAATTAAAAAACAAACATTTCGCTGGATATCGTAAGCCATTAATAACTTCATGGTGACCATTGTCAGATGCTTTCATCATGATGGTCGACAATTGAGTTGAGAAAATCCCTGAAA
>Ga0007869_1000281_pt1 | contig 8561 bp, 4 predicted proteins | sample CryBogCBH03Jun09_FD_55001 | JGI IMG/M metagenome (GOLD analysis project Ga0007869, IMG submission 55001) | Freshwater microbial communities from Crystal Bog, Wisconsin, USA - CBH03Jun09 | ecosystem: Environmental > Aquatic > Freshwater > Lake | place: Crystal Bog, Wisconsin, USA | collected... | reverse complement strand
ACTTATAGCGGTGAAGAAACTCACGTATTGGTATCTGGAGAAACTCCTTTAGTAGCTCACTCCCATGGATTCTCAGTGCCTGCACAAACAGGCCTTACAACTAGTACAGGAACTAGCAATACTGTCAGTTTGAATACAGCCGGTGGATCTACTGGTTCAGGATCTACAGGAACTGGTACTACCAATTCAACTACTACTGTGGCAGGTAGTGCTAGTATTAGTTCTGGTACTACAGGAACCGGTACTGCTAATATTAGTGCTAGTACAAGTGTAAGTATAACAGATCCTGGTCACACACATAGTGCTGGATCTTATGCTTTTATGGTATACAACACTACTGGTGGTGGAAACCTTTATGGTACCGGAACCCCTAGTAACCACTTTGGTACTGCTAACCCAACTCAATCTGCAACAACAGGTATTACTTCTAGTGCTACTACTTCTGGTAGTGACTCTGGTCACACTCACAGTCTATCTGGTGTTAGTGTTAGCATCCCTTCACTCACCGTTAATGGTGCTACTATACCTGCACTTTCGATTCCATCTCTTTCTATTGCTTCTCAAGCAGTTACCGGTAGCGTATCTATTCCTGGTCTTGCTTTTACAGTGCCTGCCCAAACGGGGCTTACAACCAGCGGAAACACCGCTACAACAGCTTCTGGCCACAATAATATGCAGCCATATGCCGTAGTTACCAAGATCATCAAGTATTGATGTATAAAAAGCCCTATTTTGCCTAAGATACTATGAAGACTATAACAGTTAGCAACGGTGATATTAAACTTAGTACAGGAAAAATACAGTTTTCCACAGGTAATGCTAAGTTANTACAAGACATATCTTTATGGCTAAAAGAACCCATTGGCACTGGATTCACCACGCCTAACTTTGGTAGCCTATTGCCACAATTGGTTGGTGGGACACAATCTGCATCAACCATTAGTACAGTAACAAACGAAATCATTCGCGTATTACAACTATACCAGGGTCAACAAGCATTATATCTACAACAAGCACAAAATACAGCACAGCTTGCCAACTGGAATAAAAGTGAAATTATACAAAACATTGTATCGGTAAATGTATCGATACAGAATACAACAATATTTGCCGCTATTGCTTTAAANACTTTGAATAACAATACGGTAAATCTTAATCTGACGATCAATAGCAACGGAGTGAATATAACTAATGGCTGATACCTCAGGAGTTCTCGCTAGGCTACAAGCCGCCCTTTCAGTATACGACCCCACCTGGGACGTCAGCGTTGGTACAGCCACGTATAAAATCCTAGAATCTGTTGCAAAAGAAATTGCTCTTGCTAACAATAACTCTGTTCTTCAAACATATAGTTATGATGTTAACACAAAGAATGGTATTGAATTAGATACATTTTGTAACTTGTTTGGTGTTTATCGCCAATTTGGTAAAAGAGCTTCTGGGCTTGCAACTTTTTCTGTTAATACTCCATCAACTAACATTATTGATATCCCACTAGGTACACAAATTGCTGTACCAATTGGCACTAATTATACGTCTGCAATTTACTACGCAACTTCTGCACCAGCAATTATTGGCGTTGGTAGCACATCCGTTGACGTTCCAATCATTGCAACACTACCTGGAGCTTATGGCAATGTACCAACTGGTGCAATTACTACAAAAGTTAGTTCACTTGTTGGTATTACATCAGTAGTTAACAATAGTGCAATAACTGGTGGTCTTGACCCAGAAAGTGATGCTTCTTTACGAGCTAGATGGCAAAGCACAGCTTTTAACAACAACATTGGTACACAAGGTAAGTATATTCTTACTGCTCTTCAAGATCCAAACGTAACTCTTGCTAACACAGTTAGTCAACAGACTTTCTATAGCGAACAACTACAAATTAATTCATCAATCAGTGGAACAGGTAATGCATTTACCATGCTGCTTGTAGCTTATTCTGGTATGACTAGCGTAATTAGTGGTACTACTTTTAGTGGGACCACAGTCGTTGCAAGCAGTGGATTTACCGGTTCAGTTACTGGTAGTGCGTTAGCTTCTGGAATAACTGCAATGATCAGTGGTGTTGCACCAAACTATCAAATTGTTGCATCACCTAACTCAAATACTAATACAGTCAATGGAACAGGTGTTTTAATTAATTATAGCGCAGGTTTACCATATCGTATAATGATTGGTAGCGGTACTTCTATCCCAGGTGCAAGCGTTACTACCAGTGGCGTTACCACTGTAAGTGGTGTTAGTTACTATAGTTATATTCAAAGTGCAAACCCTGACATTGGTACTAGCGGTACATTGTCATATAATGGTACTTTTGGTGGATATGTCTACCCGCAGGGTAATGAATTAATTGGTTCAAACCTTAATACGCCTTCACAAATAGTATACGCAAACAACACTGATTATTACTATCCTACAAACCCAACTGCCCCTCTAGTAGTAACTATTGCAAACAATGCCAACCAAACTGCACTNTTTGCTGGNAACCAAATACAATTAATTTCAGAATATTGCCCAGCATCAAGTAGGTCTATAACACTTGCTAGTGGTAATTTTATTGATATCTTTATTAATGGTACGTCAGCTTCTTCAGCAACTGAACAAGTTGTTTTTAATCCATCATTTACTTTAAGTTCAGGCAACGCGATTGCTAGTCTAAACACTGTTAACTACACATTGGCTAGTGGTGCTGTAGCAACTACAAACTCAACAATTGCTAATGATATTTATATCCCATTAAACCAACAACCTGTTATCAACTTNCCATCTCAGTTGTCTACATCAACTAGTGGAATAGCAGACANTATTTATCTTTACAATGTTGGCACAAGTAGTGGTACTACTTACCCAATTGCTTTAAATAAATATCCATGGGTAACGTTTACAGGTACGGTTGTATCAGGAGCAACTACGAATGGAACAACATTTATTCCAGTAACAAATGCCAATGGTCTATCACAGTTATACCCAGGTTTAGCACTCGCTAATAGTGCAATTGCATCAGGATCTGGTTACTATATTACACAAGTAACATCCAGTGGTGTTTATGTAAATCAAAATATTACTGCACCATCAGGTACTGCAACTACAGCAGCAATTAGCGGTAAAACTTTAGTTTACCCAATTTATGACACAACAGACAATAAAAATAGTGTACTACAAACAACTGGCCTTGCATTTGATGTAACAACGCCACCAAGTGGTTGGCCTGCATTGCCAACACTTATGTCATGGTTGAAATACAACCATAATTATAATAGCGATGTAGTTTCTGTAGAAACGTTGGTACAACAAAGTAGACCATTAGGAACAAACACTCTTGTTCACCAAGCAAACTATATCAACCTGGTTCTTAACCTTAGAATTGTGTTCTCATCTGGGTTTACTCCAACTTCAGTTGAAACAAATATTGCTAATAACCTTGCTACTTATTTTAGTAGTTTTTATTATCTTGGAAGTATTTCTTTCTCGACTCTTGCAGCTCAAATCCTATCAGTGCCAGGGGTATCAAACGTTAAAGTAACAAGTATTAATACTGTTGCTTTAGATGGAACAATACTCACTACACAATCTAGTGATTTTAACCTTGCAAGCAACCAATTACCATTGCTTAACGCAATTAACTTTACAGTTAAGGGAAATAGTAATTTCTAATGGCTGGTAATCTTTTCCCCACTGCTTTGCACTCTACCTTTATACAAAAGGTAAGTAATTTTCCAGATGATATTTATGATTTTAATAGTGGTGATGACCTCACCACGTTAATGAATATTTTGCTTGGCAACAGTGGTACTGGACAACTTAACAACCTACAGCTTGCTGCAAGGCTTGGTCAGCAAAATATAGAATTTAATAATTTAGATACAATACTTGGATTAATTCTTAATGTAAAAAGAACTGCTCCTGAAATCTATAGTTTTGCTACAAATCCTTTTATTGATCAATTGACTGATGCTCAATGGCAAGAAATCAGTACAAAAGATGCAAGTTATCGTGAAAGACTTATGGGAGCTGCAGAAGCTTTTCAAATAGGTTCAACGCTGTGGGGCGTTCTCACTATGTGTGAAGCATTAACACAAACAAAGTTTTATGTTGTAGAAAGTTGGAGAACACCCGGTTATGGAAGATCGGGCGTTAACCCAGCCCAAGAAATAGTTCTTATTCCTTTAATGGATTCTACTAACAATAGTGGTTTCTTTACTTGGGATCAAAGCAAAGTTAATACAATTTTGAATACTATAAAGTATTTTACATTTAATAATTTTGTAATTAGCTTTGGTTCGCCTATTAATACACTTACTCAAATTTCTGGAAACTACGTAGCAACTAACGGTGGTTATTCAGAATACTTTCATTTGCAAACATCTGTGAATGCAAACGGTTTGAACTCACCTGGAAATATACAACCAGGTGCTAACACAAGATATTGGGTAAAGAATAATACAAGCAGCGTAGCTCCACATTTTGCTCACTTGCAAACACAAGAAATAATTATTGACTTAACAGGGAATATTAATTTTGTTAGCAGTACTGATCCAACTGGTTTCCCAGAAAACAGCGTTGCTCTTCCTTCTATCCAAGTTACATCAACAGTCTATGGTGCACAATAATGCCAATTTTACCAAACAATACAGACCCCTCAAAAGAATACGTAACGCAATCGGTTAATCCGCCTTTAACTATTGACGGTGTTGTCTATAATAAAATTTATTCACACACTGGTGTAATTGATACTTTATCAAATATTCAAAGCACTGGATATTCAGATCCCAATGTAAACATTTTTAATCAATCAAATAGTATTATTAGTTTTGATCCACAACTACAAAAATCATGGATCTCAAGTACTGATTTTGGTGGACCTACAAGTAATCCTGTAGTAATTACTTACGATATTGTAAATACTACTTATTACAACAATATTGTTTTTGATGTGCTTAACGTACCTTGTTTTGTTGAGATACTAGACGAGAATGATAATCCATTGCCCGGTNCCTCAACATTCTCAATTGCCGGTGGTGGAGACATTTACACAACTACTAATTGGTTGCGTTTAGAATACAATGCACCAACTAACCCAACACCAGCTACAGTATCAGGTACAAATGGAACAAGTAATTTTACTTATCCATTAACTGGTGTAAGCGAAATATCTATTCGCATTACAAGGAATAAAACTGTTCAATCTAACTCGGGTAATGGAAATACTTTAACAAATATTGCTTATTCAGTAGGTGTACAAAACTTTAGTATCAAATTAATTGTTAAAAATAATTCTGATATTCCTGCCGCGGTTGTTAGTGGTTCTAATTCTATTATTACACAAAATCGTTTTAATTTTGTAGAAACATATTCTTATTCAGTTAATAGTGTTTCTAATATGTTTGTTAATGATTCAACATATTGGAAATGTGCTCCACAACCTGTAAAAGACTCAATCGTATATTTTTATATGAAAGTTAGCGATCCAACGCCAAAAACAATTAATAGACTATACATTGATCCATTGTACAGTGGTTGCAAATTTAATGTCTATTACACTATTCAATCAACAGTTAGTGGTACAGTAGATCCAAGCACTTTCTCTTGGACGCCTATTCAAAGAGATTTTTCTTTAAGAAAAGGTTTATACGATTTACCAACCGTAAGCTGCACGTATTTAAAAATTGAATTTATAAAACTTATACCAGAAGTATATGACCTGCCATTGGATTCAATTAATAAAACTATTAATGTTTTTCCTTATGATGTTGAAAATTACTTCTCTCAACTAGAAGCAAATATTATTGACGGTAATGCAGTAAAATATGCAATTACTAACCCAGGTGCTATTGGTGTTTCAACTATCTTAAACCAACAGATTAGTAACTCAACTATCCTGGGTAATGCAACTGCAAATATTGGTAATAATTCTACTTTTCCAAGTCTTGCAAATCTTAACTCAACACAGATTAATAATCCTACTACACAATCTATAAATACAAGTTCATATATCATTGACCCAAGTATTAGTTACAAACTATTAGATTCTAATGGTAATTATAACTATAGTTCATATAATGAATTCCTTCAAAGAAGATTTCCAGACAATCGTGTCCATGTTTATAATCAAGTAAACATTAATCAAACTTGGCACCAAGCCTACTTTACTGGTATTAGATACATTACTTCATTTTTTGAAAATAATTTTGATGATCTACGTGGAACACCACAAAATTTTATTTCAAGCAATGGATCAAACACAGGATTCTCTAGCCAAGGTGTTGATTACATTAACCTTAATGTTGACGAAATTGCAGTAACACCATGGTTCTCTACCATTGATAGTTTTAACGCATTTAATATTGGTGGTTTAACTACTGACTGGCAAAGTTTTTTAACTCAAGGCAATACAATTAGCAATGATAATACATTGATGAATAACATTAATGCTGCAACTTTAAGCACCATGCTCATTAATGCTAGCGGTACAAAAATAGGTACGCTTGGTACAAGTACTATTTATGCAGTATCTGGTCAACCTAATACTCAATATGGTATCCAATCAGCAGCGTATTCTTTTGGCAATAATATTCTTAATTACTACAACGCTAATTTCCTACCATACTCTGGATCAATTTTAAATTGGTCAGGTCTTGGTGGTACTACAATAACTGGTACATCTGTAAATTATTATAATCCATCAACGGGTCTTAGTGGCACTGCTAGCGGACTAAGTGTTAGCGGTGGGAACTATACAGCAGCATTTAACTTTACTATACCAAACGTCAATGCAAGTGGTATCCAAACTTGGCAATTGCAATTTGGTGCACCATCGTTTGGTGTAGTTGGTTATGCAAGCTATACACAAGCCGGTGGGTTTAATTACTACTTTTTAACCAATGTCCAAGCTTCTGGTTCTACTAATATTAGTCTAAAAACTAGATTTATTAATCCAACAACTAATAATGTAATCTCTGGAACTACTGTGAGTGGTAGTACAGTTGCTGTAACTTCTGGATTTAATATAGCTACTGTTACTGGAACTAATTATAGCACTTCAATACCATCAAATACAATTCAATTAGTGATTAGTGGTAGCGCAAGCGTACCATATTCACTATATCAATTAGGTGTTTTCACTCAACCAACTAATAAATGGATTGGGCCATCCGACCATAGCAATATGAGAGTTAGTGGAACAGTACGTGTACTATTGCCAAAAAATAATGCAGGAACTTATAGAGCAAGTCTTATTGGCACTGATGTATTAGGTAACTTATCTGAACTAGCTTATAAAATTTATACACCAGGAACTATGCCAATAAATACTTGGTTCGATGTAGAACTAGAAGGATTTACCGGTAGCAATTACGTATCATTCGTAATGGTTATAAGGCAGATTGTACCAACAATTAACGAAATTTTTTATGTAAGTATGCTTGCACCATTCTATCACCCAGTGCGTTATGAATTTACTAATACACAAAACAACAATATTACTGGAAAAACAGGTTGGTATCCAATCACTCTTGGTGTAAATGATGCAAATAGTTTTATAAGTACTGCATCTGGATTACCAGCCAGTGGAATACAAATACGTATGACAGCTCTAGACCCTAATGTTTATGTAACTGGAGTAAGTATTATTCCACAATATAAACAAAACTCATATTACTCTAATCTTGATATAAATTACATTGGAGTGAGTAAAACCAATGAAATTAGTTCACGACGTAGTATTAGTAGTAAACCTTATTTTCAGTTGAATTCTGAATATCATCCAGCTATTTTTAATATAAATAGGATCTCAAGCAATGTAAATCTTTACAACGTAGATTGATTTTCTCTGTTGTTTATGGTAATATTTACTCATGCCTTCAGAGAAGACTATATATGTTCAAAAGAGTAAATTACTCAATGGAGTACTAAGATACAGCTCCTTGGACCCTGAAGTCAAGAAAAAACTTTTGATGCTTGATAATTACGGTACTTTAAAAAACCGTGACAGGATTGATGAGTTTGCTCAGCTTGTAGAAAATAATGATTATTCTTTAATTTTTGAGGATAAAGAAGCTGAAAACGATTTTATAGATNTACAGATGTGCAGTTCTGAACCATATGAAGTTAANAGCCCTTTTNTGGTTGAGAACCATTTATTCCCTTTTCAGCATGTTGGACTTAATTATGTCTGGAAGCAAATGCTCTCAGAAAACCCACAAGTATTAGTCCAGTGGGATACAGGTGCAGGCAAAACTTTATTGAGTTGCCTCACTAGCCAGAAACTGTTTGATCATGGTGCCATTGACAAGGTGCTGGTCTTTTCAAAGAAGATCAAACAATACGACTGGGAACAGGAGTTTAAGCGGATGACACACTTAACTGTTGAACGTGTAACAGAAAAGATGACTCGCAAAGCTCGCCACGCCATGTACGAAAAAAACACTAACCAAGTATTAGTTCTTAACTACGAAAAAGTACGTGAAGGCAATATGGCTAAAGTGCCAGGCCAGAGAAAGAAAGTTAAGTCCTACGACCGTACAGATTTATTGCAAATTCTGAACATGATCAAGGGG
>Ga0007869_1000271_pt1 | contig 8699 bp, 8 predicted proteins | sample CryBogCBH03Jun09_FD_55001 | JGI IMG/M metagenome (GOLD analysis project Ga0007869, IMG submission 55001) | Freshwater microbial communities from Crystal Bog, Wisconsin, USA - CBH03Jun09 | ecosystem: Environmental > Aquatic > Freshwater > Lake | place: Crystal Bog, Wisconsin, USA | collected... | reverse complement strand
TTGGCAGAGTTGATACGCCCCCACTTTATCCCCATACGCTGCTTTTGCTTTTGCTAAGGTTGCTGCTTCTTGAGCCTCAGGCGTTAAGGGTGGCAAGGCTGCAAATACAGCAGCACTAGCAAATGCGCAGAATGTGAAAGCAATGATTTTTTTCATGGCTTTGTCCTTATTTATTAATCTTGTTGTACCAAATTTCATGATGCTCTTTGGCCCAAGTAGCATCTACATAACCAGTCTTCATGCCGTCAATTGAACCTTGCATGCCAATCGTACCAATGTAGATATGTCCCATAGCCATTGCAGTCATCAATACCGCTCCTGAGCTATGAATGATATTGGCTAACTGCATTGTGCCGCGCCAATACTGAACATCCATAAAGGGCACGATCATATCAAGTACAAAGCCTGATGCGGAGATTGTGAGTCCCAAGAAAACCATGCCGAACCAGAACCAAAACTTTTCACCAAAGTTAAAGAATCCTGCGGGAACATGTTTGCCAGAGAAAATGCCACCAAATGATAGAAGCCATGCCATATCACCCTCTCCAAAGATGTTCTTGCGAACAAACAGGAAGAAGAAAATCACGATACTTAAAGTAAATAGTGGGCCCGTAAAGTTATGGACACTCTTGCAAAGCATTAAGAATGAGCCGTAAGCCATGCCGCCCATTAAAGGCAAAGCGAAGAATTTGCCGTAGAGAATCAATAAGCCAGTAAACGCAAGAGCTAAAAAGCTTCCGGCCATCGTCCAATGAACCAGGCGATCAAAACCGTTAAAACGTTTAATCTTGACACCTGATACAGGCGCGTGCAATTTGATCGAACCCTTTAAGGTGTACATCGCAATGATGCCAAAAAAGGCAAGCGCCAAAAGCCAGCCGCCATATACCGTAATGATTCCATTGCGAATCAAGCGCCATTGCTGACCTGATCTCTGAATTAATACGCCAGCTTGCTTGTCAGGAATGCTCACATAGTTCAACGGATCGCTATTGGCAGACTCCCAAATTGGGCCACTCGCAGGCGCACTGTTTGCCGGTTGCGATTGAGCTTGAGTGCCATTCGGGATGGCATTCAAATTTTTAGGAACATCAACGCCACTTGGTGTTGGGAGTGGATCCATCGGCGCACGTTCTGCCAAACAGACCCCACTTAGGAGACTTAGCGATACGCCAAGAGCCAGAACCCAAGAGCGACTAACACTAGAGAATGATCGATTCATACAAATGTCCTTAAACGTCTTCGTTATCTTTATTGTTGTTTAACTGATCACTTAACGCGTGAATACTCAGACTGATTCTGATTGCGCTTATTAATCGCCTCCGTCCAACTTTCCTGATTGCCTGGTGTCCAACCCTTTGTCATGAAGCCGTTATCAGCTCCCATGTAAGGGGCAACATCGGGACGCTTGGCAACCTTAGCAGCAATCTCAGGAGGCTCAGAGCAAGCTGCCAAGAGCACTCCTGCTACTAAACAGGCTCCGAGGATTTTGAAATTCAATTTCATGATTTCGCTCCTGGGATTTTGTCAGCGGGAGTGGGTGTTGGCGCAGGTGAACCTGAAGGACCATAAGCCGTAGACCAACCAAAAATATTGGATCCAGCATATTTACCATTTGACTCACGAACTGCTACACGCTTGCTATAGATGCTTGAAATCACTTCGCTATCGCCACCAATCAAAGCCTTGGTAGAGCACATCTCAGCGCACAAAGGTAACTTACCTTCAGCCAAACGATTGCGACCATACTTCTCAAACTCTGCAACGCTGCCGTTTGCTTCTGGGCCACCACTACAGAATGTGCACTTATCCATTTTGCTACGCACACCAAAGGCGCCTTTGCTCAGGAACTGAGGTGCACCAAATGGGCAGGCAAATGAACAGTAGCCACATCCAATGCAAATGTCCTTGTCATGCAAGACCACACCTTCGTCGGTGCGATAGAAGCAATCCACTGGGCACACAGCCATGCATGGTGCGTCTGAGCAGTGCATGCAGGCAACAGAAACGGATTTCTCTTGACCAATCACACCATCATTGACAGTCACCACGCGGCGGCGGTTGACACCCCAAGGCACTTCGTTTTCATTCTTACAGGCAGTGACACAACCATTGCATTCGATGCAACGCTCGGTATCACAAATAAATTTCATTCTTGCCATTGTGTTCTCCTGACCTTATTTTTTAACTTAGGCAAATTTTTCGATTTGGCACATGGTGGTTTTGGTTTCTTGCATCATCGTCACCATGTCGTAACCATAAGTGGTTGCAGTATTAACGGCCTCGCCTAGAACTATTGGCGCTGCACCCTCTGGGTAGTATTTACGCAAGTCAGTACCTTGCCACCAACCAGCAAAGTGGAATGGCACAAAGGCTGTACCTTGATCAACCCTCTCAGTCACTAATGCGCGTACTTTGATTCGAGCTCCGGTTGGAGATTTAACCCAAACGTAATCCCAGTTCTTAATGCCACGTGCCTCAGCTGCTTTAGGATTGATCTCCACAAAGTTTTCTTGCTGCAACTCAGCCAACCATGGGTTGGAACGGGTCTCATCACCACCGCCCTCATACTCGACCAAGCGACCAGAAGTCAGAATGATTGGGAACTTCTCGTACAGCTTCTCATTCAAGTTCTTGTCCTGAACGGTTTTGTACAGGGTTGGCAAGCGCCAGAAATTCTTCTTATCCGCAGCCGTTGGATACTTACGCATCATTGGCTCATTGGTACTGTACAAAGCCTCACGGTGAATTGGAATGGCGTCTGGGAAGTTCCAAACCACTGCACGTGCCTTAGCATTACCAAATGGATGGCAGCCGTTTTTCATGACAACGCGCTGAATACCGCCAGACAAGTCTGTCTTCCAGTTCTTGCCTTCGGCCAGTTTTTTCTCATCATCAGTGAGTTGATCCCACCAGCCTAGCTTCTTCATAAACACATGATCGAACTCAGGATATCCAGTGGTAATCGCAGAGCCTTTAGAGCACGAACCGTCTTCAGCCAACAAGCTCTTACCTTCTCTTTCAACACCGAAGTTGGCGCGGAAGTTACCACCACCCTCCATCACACTCTTGCTGGTGTCATAAAGGTTAGGCGATCCTGGGTGCTTGATTGCAGCCGTGCCGTAGCAAGGCCAAGGCAAGCCATAGTAGTCACCAGTAGTGTCGTAGCCAGTTACTGGATCAACGCCACCACGAGACTTCAATGTCTTCGGATCAAACGTGGCAACCATTCTCATGTGAGCCTTAAGGCGCTCTGGAGTTTGGCCGGTGTAGCCAATCGTCCAGCAGGAGCGATTAATCTCACGCAAGATATCTTCAATCTGCGGTTCTCTCCACTGCTTACCAGCGAACTTCGAGCTCAGCATCTTGTAGTTAGTAGACAACTCTTGACCAAAACCTAAGCGATCAGCAAATGCTTGCATGAGCACGTGGTCAGGAACAGATTCAAATAATGGATCAATGACTTTCTCGCGCCACTGGAGTGAACGGTTGGAAGCTGTTGCAGATCCACTGGTTTCAAACTGGGTAGTCGCTGGCAACAAGTACACGTTGCGGTTTTTATTAACGACATCGCCTTCAGCTGGAGGCATTGCAGCCATGGCTGCTGTTGCGCTTGGATATGGATCAACTACTACCAAGAGATCTAACTTATTCATCGCACGCTTCATATCGAGGCCGCGAGTTTGTGAGTTAGGAGCATGTCCCCAGAAGAACAAACCTTTGACATTGGTTTGCTGGTCGATCATGTCATTCTTCTCGAGCACAGCATCAACCCAACGAGAAACCGTTGTGCCGGATTTCTCCATCATGTCAGGAGCGTAACGACCTTTAATCCACTCGTAGTCAACTCCCCACACGGTAGCGAAGTGCTTCCATGAGCCGGCTGCAGACCATAGTAGCCTGGCAATGAATCTGGATTAGGGCCTACGTCTGTAGCACCCTGTACGTTATCGTGACCGCGGAAAATATTCGCACCGCCACCAGACTTACCGATGTTGCCTAAGGCCAATTGCAAGATGCAAGATGCACGAACCATCGCATTACCAATGGTATGTTGTGTTTGACCCATACACCATACCAAGGTGCTTGGACGATTCTGAGCCATGGTCTTGGCAACCTGATAGACCTGGGCTTCAGGCACACCACAAGCTTGTTCTACGTTCGCTGGAGTCCACTTCTCCATCACTTCTTTACGAATTTCATCCATGCCATATACGCGGTCGTTGATGTACTTCTTATCTTCCCAACCGTTATTAAAGATGTGATACAGCACGCCAAAAAGGAATGGAATATCTGTTCCAGAACGAATCCGCACATACTGATCAGATTTGGCTGCAGTACGGGTGTAACGCGGATCAACCACAATTACTTTGCAACCGTTTTCTTTAGCATGCAAAAGACTGAGCATGGATACTGGATGTGCTTCAGCCGCATTAGAGCCAATGTACAAGGCAGCCTTGGCATTCATCATGTCGTTATAGCTATTGGTCATCGCACCATAGCCCCAGGTGTTTGCAACACCGGCAACCGTTGTGGAGTGGCAAATACGCGCCTGATGGTCTGTATTGTTGGTTCCAAAGAATGAAACCCACTTACGTAATAAATAAGCTTGCTCGTTATTGTGCTTAGAAGAACCAATAAAGAACAAGGAATCAGGACTGTACTTCGTGCGGAGATCTTTCATCTGCGCAGTAATTTCGGTTAAAGCCTGATCCCAAGAGATTCTTTCGTACTTGCCGTCTACCAACTTCATTGGATAACGTAAGCGGAAGTCGCCGTGACCATGCTCTCGCAGTGCTGCACCCTTAGCGCAATGTGCGCCTAAGTTAATTGGGGAATCAAATACGGGGTCTTGACGCACCCATACGCCATTCTCAACAGTGGCATCAACCGCGCAACCTACTGAGCAGTGGGTGCAAATCGATCTTTTAACCTCAATCTTGCCCTTACCATCCAACATGGCCTTGCTTGGCTCGGCTACCGCTTTTTGCACCAAGCTTAATTGGCTAGCGGCAATACCGGCTCCTACGCCCACTCCTGATCGCTTAAGGAATGTACGACGATCCATCGTCGGCACCGCAGCTTTAAGTCCACGCGATAGGCTGCCGATGAGGCGGGAGCTAGGGGCTGAACGACTGCTTGGTGGGGTATTGGATTTACGAGTCAGACTCATATGTTGTCCCTGAGAAAGATTTTTATATTTTTAAAAAACGATTGATTAAAGCAACGTGGTTTCGTAATACTTGCGAACATGTTCGGATAACTGGTAACCATCGTCTTTACCTTTGACGCTGCTGCCAATCTCTTGGATGACCGCTTTACCAATAGTGGTTTGTGATGCCACTGCCACAGCGCCAACAGCTGCGCTTGCACCGATAAAAAATTTACGGCGAGACGGCTTATTGTCTTCAATAGTTGCAGTTGTAGATTTAGTGCTCATTGCTTGCTCCTATTTCGTTATTCTTGATCTCCGTCAAGTGTAAATGGAAATAGCACTTTTGACACATCTTTGAAACATTTCTTAGATAAGGCAAAGTATGTTGCGACGCAACATCAAATCATGTCAAAGCTCTGTCCTTCAATTGCCAGGAATTCCCTAGTGAGAGCGGCCACCGGATGGTACAGATGCATCTCAGGAATGCCTTCAATTGCATCGCACAACTCGTCATACCAAGGACGAATATGGTCATTGAAAAAAACCCTTTGATTAGTAAGGTTAGAGATCTCCACATCATCCCCGGCGATGAGGTAACGCATTACCTCACACAGTGCAGAAATATGATCCTCCGTCTCAGTCACCTCTTCAGCCGCCTCTAGACCAAAAGCCTCCAAGGCACGACGGATTTCGACTAGTGGACGCTCATTTAAATGGCCTGCCATATAAAAAGAGCCATTGAGAACAATATTCGGGCGCCCCACACTGATGAAGTTCAAGTCAAACTCATCGTGCCAAGCTTTTGCCGTATTGGATTTGGCCACTTCAACAACGCTATGCCAAACCTTGGATAAGGGGGCATCGTCTGCCTGGCTTTCTTGACCCTCTGGAATGGATGCAGTAATTAAATTCAGGAGGTCTTGATCTGGCGGTTGATGAAAGAGTCGAGCGATCAAGCCATATAAATCAGCTCTAGCAAGATCTTCTGGCAAGCCTACGTCACCCACTTCGGTAGAGGCATTTTCTTTTGCTTGTTCACTCATGTTTCTTTTTTCACCATATCCACTACCCGACAATCACTACACATTTTGAGTCTTTCCATCGCTGCGCCAGCAAAAGCGCCGTGCGCACCCAACTTAGCCAACATCAGATCTACCATTTTCATGGTGCCAAAGGGCTTGCCGCAACTAATGCAATGGAAGGCTTGGGTCTCATTGAGATCCACTCTTTGTTTACGCTGTTCAACAGTCAATAATCTCGGACTTAAGGTAAGTGCTTGTTCTGGACAAGTCTGCACACAAATCCCGCACTGAACACATTGCTTTTCAATAAACGATAGTTTGGGTTCTTCGGGGTTATCCAATAACGCACCTTCTGGACAACTGCCAACGCAAGACATACAAAGAGTACAGGCCTCTTTATTAATATTCAGCCCACCCAAGAGCGAGGACTTCGGCAATACAACACCCTCGATCGGAATAGGTGTCTTAGCCTGCTTTTGTAGATGCTCTAAAACAGATTCAAGAGTCTCTCGCTTTTGATTGCTCAATCCAAAAGTTGCTGGAGTACACGCCGATGGCAAGGAGCCACGCTGACGTAATTTACCCATAGCGAGCGAAACTGGCGCAAGGTCATCAGCAGCGCTAGCTTGGATCAACTGAATGCGGGCGTCAAATCCATAAGCCTTCAAAATGGCATTGGCTAAAGCGCTTTGGGTTTCTAATGCCTCACGATAGGCCGGATCCTCATCACCACTCAAAAGCAAGATCACTTCACCAAAGCCGTAGCTCAGGGCACCTAGCCAAAGATCCAAGCCAGTAGAAGCAATATGCTCAATGCCATAAGGCAGAACAAAGGAAGGTAAGCCTTCAAACTGCTTAGACCGCAAATGTGCTGAGCGGCCCAGCAGATCAATCAATTTTGTACCAGCCTTAAGGGAATGCAGCAACAAACTCGGTGCAACTGTTTGCTTCGCTTTAATGCTTTCTGCGCCAAATACATTGGCCAGTAGTTTGATTTCTTTGCCNTGGTGTTCAACGCTTGGGTAGTTGTAGCGCATTGCGCCAGACGGACAAACCGTAGAACAGGCNCCGCAACCCATGCAAAGATTGGGGTTGACTTCAACTGTGCCCTGCCCGCTCTTAAACAAGGATGTGATGGCACCAGTAGAGCAAACATCAATACACGCATTGCAACCGACTTTGCCGTTACGCCCATGGGCGCAAACTTTCTCGTTATAGGAAAAGTATTTAGGCTTTTCAAACTCGCCGATTAATTCGAGCAATTGATTGGCGACAAGCGCTTGCTCAAATGGATCCTTCCCTGGCGCGAAATATCCCTGAGGCGTCTGACTCATCCGCATCATGGGATCAACGCGTAAATCCATGATTAAATCAAATTCTGAATTACGCTGACGCTCAACCCGATCAAACTGTATGGCGCCAATGCTGGCGCAAGCGGTTACACAAGCACGATGCGATTTACACTTATCCAAATTAATCTGAAATGCATCGTCAATTGCATTTTCTGGACAAACATCCACACATGCACCACAACGCGTACACATCTCTGGATCAATCGGATTCTGTAAATCCCAGTCGACTGAGAAATGACCGAGATAGCCATCGAGCCTGGTAACGCTTCCGGTATAGACAGGGAAATTTCTGGCAATTGGTAAATCGCTTGGTTCGGTGCATAAGACTGAGACATCCAATGAGTCGCTCAGTTTTTCCGCCCAAGGTAAAGCCTGTGTCCCAGGCCCAACAATCAGCAATCTTCCTAGGCTTTCGTAATTCACCACAGGCACTGGATCGGCCTCAGGCATTTCTGCTAGAGCAAGCAAAGCCGCAATCTTAGGGCTGGATGTTTTACCCTCTTGGGTCCAGCCAGCAACTTCGCGAATATTTACAAAGCGTAATGGCGCTACCAATGGCTTTTCGGTTTGAGCGGCTAACTCATTAAATAAGGCGCCCTCTTGGGTGCAAGCAACGACCAGTGAATCATCGCCATCCAACGCCTTCAGAAAAGAGCCCACCTCTTGTCGACACAAAGAGGTATGCATCGTGACGCCTAAGGCTTTTGCATCTAAAGGCATGGTGCCGTTGCAGTTACAGACTAATTTTTGGCTCATGAATCATTTTCTTAACTATTTTTCTTGTCCGAAGGAGTGCTGTCTGAGGAAATCCCCCCTAGATCAGCACTTGAATGTGTGGATGTTAAATCAACTTTGTCACTAGATAGCAAAGGCTTCCCACTATCTTCAGAGGGAGTGGCAGCAAGCTGCTTTTCATCTTCCTCCGTACTGCCGTCATCCTTGCGGAAAATATTGAGCATATCTGACTGCACCATGCGCTTGAGCATTTCCAGGGGAATGGGGTCAGGCTTAGAGTAATCATCAATATAAATATCCAAGCCATCCATCACATTGAAATGGGGATCTGAAAACATCTTTTTCAGGGCGGCTTGCTGAACACTGGGATCCACCCCGGGCTTCATAAAAGCAGAAAAGTCGGGAGCAAAGCGATCAATCTTCTCAACATCTTCC
>Ga0007869_1000270_pt1 | contig 8714 bp, 9 predicted proteins | sample CryBogCBH03Jun09_FD_55001 | JGI IMG/M metagenome (GOLD analysis project Ga0007869, IMG submission 55001) | Freshwater microbial communities from Crystal Bog, Wisconsin, USA - CBH03Jun09 | ecosystem: Environmental > Aquatic > Freshwater > Lake | place: Crystal Bog, Wisconsin, USA | collected... | reverse complement strand
GCCCATGGTTTTGGTGTGCTTGGTGAATTAGGACATGGCATTCTGGAGCAATTTGATATTAGGTCAGAGCGCATCATATATATCGGAACCCTTGGTAAAGCTGCTGGGGTGAGTGGCGCCTTTGTTTGTGCACAAGCCCCTTTTATTGACTGGCTGATTCAAAAAGGCCGCCCCTATATTTACAGTACTGCTACGCCACCAGCCATTGCACATGCTTTGCTGAAAAGCCTCGCCATCATTGAAAGTGAAGAAGGCAAGGCCCGGCGGCGTCAACTGAGTCAACTGATTACTCATTGGCAAAATGAAATGCATTTTTCCGATTGGGAAAAAGTGGCTTCGTGTACACCGATCCAGCCAGTCATTCTTGGCAGCAATGCCAACGCCTTGGCAGCAGCCAAACTATTGAATGAAATGGGTTACTGGATTCCGGCAATTAGGCCGCCAACAGTTCCAGCAGGCAGTGCCCGTTTACGCATTACTTTTTCAGCAAATCACAGTATTGAGGAATTGAAGAATCTTATTCAGGCTTTACAAAAGATTGAGCAGCAAGTGCAAGTGGGGAAATTGGCATGAGTACTCACAATCAAGCTTCCGGGTTCTTTGTTGTGGGAACCGATACCGAGGTTGGCAAAACTTTAGTCAGCGCTGCCTTCATTCTGAAGCTCAAAGAAGTTGGAATAAAGACGGTTGGCTTTAAACCAGTTGTAGCAGGAACCTATAGAAGTCCAGATGGGCGCGAATTAAATGAAGATCTAGAAACGTTGAGGCTTGCTTCAGGCTTTGAACACGATGACATGCATTTATGTCCTTACGTCTTAAGCACCCCTGCAGCCCCCCATCTTGTAGCGCAAGCGCAAGGCATTGACTTAAATATTGCAGTCATCACACAAGCTTTTCACAATATCTCTGAAAAATTTGACGCAGTGATTGTGGAAGGTGCAGGCGGATTTCTGGTGCCCCTCAATCAAAAGGAAGATTTAGGGGATACAGCAAAAGCAATTGGCTTGCCTGTCATTCTGGTGGTGGGAATGCGTTTGGGATGCATTAATCACGCACTCTTAACGTATGAAGCTTTGAAAATGCGTAATCTTCAAGTGGCAGGCTGGATTGCTAATACGCTTTCAGAAGAAATGCCACTTTTGCAAGAAAACATCCAAAGTCTCAAAGATCGCATCAGCGCACCCCTTCTTGGAGTCATTCCACCTCTGCCAATAGCCCTACAAAAGCAAGTAAATGAGCCTTACTCATTACAAGCGCTTGAGTTTGCTGCGGAGCATATAAAACTACCCTGATGCAGTTGGGCCAAATAAGTGCGACCCCATGTGGTTTCAGATAAGATAAACATATGCGATTACTCCCTGAAATCGTCGATTCCGCAGCAGCAATTCAAGAAATACGGCGCAATATCCATGCCCACCCAGAATTGCGCTTTGAAGAGAATCGTACGTCCGATCTTGTTGCCGAAGCACTTTCTAGCTGGGGCATTACTGTTTTCCGTGGCATGGGGAAGACAGGAGTTGTCGGTCGACTAGACGGAGATCTTGGCCCTGGAAAGATGGTGGGTTTGCGTGCTGACATGGACGCACTACCACTGCAAGAGCACAACAATTTTGCGCACACTTCCGTTAACCCTGGAAAAATGCACGCCTGTGGCCACGATGGTCATACCGCAATGCTCTTAGGTGCTGCCCAATATTTATCAAATCATCGGGACTTTAAAGGCACGGTTATTTTTATTTTCCAGCCAGCTGAAGAAGGTGGCGCTGGCGCAAAAGAAATGATTAATGATGGGCTCTTTAAACAATTTCCATGCGATGCTGTTTTTGGTTTACACAACTGGCCCGGCCTTGCTGAAGGTCATTTTGGAGTAACCGCTGGCCCCATGATGGCATCTAGCAATGCATTCGAAATTACGATTCGCGGTAAAGGTGGGCATGCAGCATTGCCGCACAATAGCGCGGATCCAGTACTGGCAGGCACTCAAGTCGTGCAAGCTTTGCAAAGCATCATTACGCGCAATAAACGCCCCGTTGATGCTGCCGTGTTATCTGTAACGCAATTCCATGCGGGAGAAACCAGTAATGTAATTCCCGATAGCGCCTTTATCGGTGGAACCGTTCGCACCTTTACTTTAGAAGTGCTTGATCTGATAGAGCAACGTCTGCGTGAGATTTCTCATAACGTGGCGAGTGCATTTGATTGCCAAGCAGAAATTACTTTTTCTAGAAACTATCCACCGCTCATCAACCATGCTGATGAAGTCGAATTTGCTAGCGAGGTGATGGCTGAGCTCGTGGGTGAACAAAACGTCAATACTGCGATCGATCCTACGATGGGTGCAGAAGACTTTGCCTTTTTCTTACTTGAAAAGCCGGGTTGCTATGTGTTCTTAGGCAATGGTGACGGCGATCATCGCTCCGTCGGACATGGCATGGGACCATGCCACCTCCATAACCCATCATATGACTTCAATGACGCCCTCATCCCGGTAGGTGTGAACTATTGGGTCAAACTAGCTCAACGCTACTTAGAGAAAAATTAGTTCTGCCTCTAAATCTAGATTAAGAATTGGTAAATTTAGCGGGGCGCTTTTCTACAAATGCAGCCATGCCCTCTTTCTGATCGCTTGTTCCAAAACAAGCATGGAATAAACGACGCTCAAAATGAATGCCTTCTGAGAGCGAAGTTTCATAAGAGGCGTTGATGCTTTCCTTCACCATCATCGCAGTCAGCAATGGCATATCCGCGATACCTTTTGCGATCGCAGAAACTTCATTGAGCAGATCTGCCTGAGGAAAAATACGCGCCACCAAACCAGCGCGCTCTGCCTCATTCGCATCCATCATGCGGCCCGTTAAAGCAAGGTCCATGGCTTTTGCCTTAGATACCGCACGTGGTAAGCGCTGTGTGCCGCCAGCGCCGGGAATAATTCCCAGCTTAATTTCTGGTTGACCAAATTTCGCATTATCAGCAGCCATAATCATGTCGCACATCATGGCCAATTCACAACCGCCACCTAGCGCATATCCCGAGACCGCCGCAATCACTGGCTTGCGTACTTTTCTGATTTGCTCCCAATTACGAGAAATGTAGTCATGACGATAAACCTCATGAAATTCATACTTTGCCATCTTGGCAATATCCGCTCCTGCAGCAAAAGCCTTTTCACTGCCGGTGATAATGATGCAGCCAATACTGTCATCAGCGTCAAACCCAATCAACGCTGCGCCCAGCTCATCCATCAACTCATCATTTAGGGCGTTCAATACTTGAGGACGATTCAAAGTGATCGTGGCAACCTTGCCATCTACTTTGGTCAAAATGGTGTTGTAGCTCATAAAACCCTTTCAGCATTTATTTTTAACGCGGCAGTAATACCCACATCTTGCCATTTTGTTTCATACGACCAGCCATTTCTGCTGCGGCATCTCCGGAACCCCAATAGTAATCAGCTCTGACGGCTCCCACAATGGCGCTTCCCGTGTCTTGGGCCATGACTAACTTCTGCAGGGGTTGATTGCTGAGGGGTTTGGTTGTGGCCAAAAAGACTGGCGCACCTAAAGGCAGAGACCTCAGATCAATCGCAATACTTCGCTCACCAGTCAGGGGTACGCCAAGCGCACCGTTAGGACCTAACTCTGCACTCACGTTACCTGGCAACTCTTTAAAGAAAACAAAACGGGGGTTGGCATTCAACATATCATCTACACGACTGGGGTTGCGTTTTGCCCATTGAGAAATACCTTGCATCGTTGCTTCACTGCGTGTGATCTCTTTGCGATCTAATAACCATTGGGCAAAAGATTTGAACGGTTGATCATTTGTGCCAGCGAACCCTAAACGCAAAACACGTCCATCCTCAAGACGAATTTTTCCGGAGCCCTGGATTTGCATAAAGGCTGCTGCAACAGGATCTTGTACCCACGCTAATTCCTGACCCTTCAAGGCGCCTGAGCTCATGAGCTCGGCACGAGTCGGCGCTGGACTGGGCTTGGCGTTTCGCCATGCTTTTGGATAAGCGTAAAGGGGAACGGTATAAGCACTGGTGCGCGTCAGAGAGCCATTCATCACCGGTTCGTAATAGCCAGTGACTAAACCTGTTTCAACTCCACTCGAGCTACTACGCACTTCATAAGCCTGAAAGTAATTCTCAAAATATCGACGGATAGCTTGTCCATCTCGCGGGGAAATATTACTTGCCTGGGTACATACCTCGCGCCAATTGACTTCACTACTGCGCTTTCGTAAAGCATCACAGCTTTTAAGCCATGCTGGCCAAGCCTGAGTGAGTTCGTCTTCTTGCCATCCTGGCAAAGCCTGCCATGAGACGGCAGTAAAGCTAGAAATGGGAGAGCTATATGGGGCCGCAGAAGTTCCACTGGATCGGGAGCTAGACCGGCCTGTAGGTGGGGTCGAACAGCCTGCCAGAAGAGCGGCAAACAACAGAGCGAATACACTAGCGCAAGCTAATCGCTTTGCCACTATTTGGAAGTTAAGAATCATGATCGCCAATTTACTCGATGAATACCCAATGCTGCTCTTTGTCTTCGAGGCAGTCATTGCCTTAGGTCTGCTGCTATTTATCGTACTTTGGACTGGTGGCGGCAAAAAATAAGCTGTTTTTGCCACAAGACCATCTAGTGAAGGGTTCTGGGCATTACTAGTGCAAATTCTGGAATTGGGGCCTGGAAAAACTGTGCTTCCTCGGTCACACAGAAATACTCCCCCCGCATAGTCCCTGCAGGTGTGGGTAAGGTAGCCCAACTGGTGTACTCAAAATGCTCGCCAGCGCGCAATAAAGGCTGCTGACCAACCACCCCAAGACCCCGTACTTCCTGGACATCGTTATCCCCATCGGTAATGAACCAATGGCGGGCTATGAGCTGAACGCTAGCCGTCCCGGTATTGCGGATGGTGACGGTATAAGCAAAGGCAAATTGACTGTTATCAGGCTCAGATTGCTCTGGCAAATACTGGGCTTTGACCGTAATAGTGATTTCGTGGGGATTCATGCTCGAATTCTGCTCTATCCGGAAGCCAACTGCAAGCTAGAATCTAGGGATGGATAGCCAGAAATCACCCCAATTTGTTATCGCCCCCTCTATTTTGTCGGCTGACTTTGCCTGCCTAGGTAAAGAAGTTCAGGACGTCCTAGCTGCTGGAGCTGATTGGATTCACTTTGACGTGATGGATAACCACTACGTTCCTAACCTGACGATTGGCCCTTTAGTCTGTGAGGCGATTCGTCCTCATGCCATCAAAAATGGCAAGCCAGCGATGATTGATGTTCACCTGATGGTGGAGCCTGTAGATCGCATCGTTCCTGATTTTGCAAAAGCAGGTGCCAATCTCATTAGCTTTCATCCTGAGGCGAGCCCTCATGTCAACCGCACTATCAATCTGATTCGAGATCAAGGTTGTCAAGCTGGNCTCGTATTCAACCCTGCCACGCCATTAGATTACTTAGATCACACGCTGGAATTGCTCGATCTAGTTTTACTCATGTCAGTGAACCCTGGCTTTGGTGGGCAATCATTTATCCCGAGCACTCTGCACAAGATTGCTCAAGTTCGTGCACGCCTAGATCGCTATCAAGCAGAGACCGGCCGTCACATTCGGCTTGAAGTTGACGGCGGAATCAAAGTCGATAACATTGCAGAAGTTGCCAAAGCGGGTGCAGACACCTTTGTTGCTGGCTCAGCTATTTTTGGTAAAGAGAATTACGCCGCAGTCATTGAAGCGATGCGCACAGAATTAGGAAAGTCAGGAAAAGCCTAATGCAGCGCGAAGAATTTCATGCCCTAGCTAAGCAGGGTTTCAATCGCATTCCTCTGGTGAAAGAGGTATTGGCTGATTTAGAAACACCTCTCTCCTTGTATATGAAACTCACGCAAGAGTTTGGCAAGAAGAATACCTATCTTCTCGAATCTGTTTTGGGTGGTGAGCGCTTTGGCCGCTTCTCTTTTGTTGGCTTACCAGCCAAAACCTTGTTGAGAACTGCTGGTACACCTGATGCACCTTTAACTGAAGTAGTGACAGATGGCAAAGTGGTTGAAAGTAATCACGATAACCCGCTTGATTTTGTAGATGCTTATTTCAAACGCTTCAAGGTTGCACTCCAACCCGGATTGCCACGCTTTTGTGGTGGACTTGCTGGTTACTTTGGCTATGACACCGTTCGCTATATTGAATCTCGTTTAGCTAAGCACAGCCTTCCTGATGATTGGGTGTGCCCGACATTCAACTGATGCTGACTGAAGAGTTGGCAGTCATCGACAACGTCGCTGGAAGAATTTACTTAATTGTTTATGCCGACCCAAGCCAAGACGATGGTTTTGAAAAAGGCCAAGCTAGATTAAAAGAATTGCTTGCCTGCTTAAGCAAGCCCGTCAGCATTCCAAGCTCCAGAGCTAGCACCAAGACTGAGCTCATTCGCAAATTTAAAGCAGAAGATTTTGAAAGTGCTGTTCGCAAAACCAAGGAATACATCTTGGCCGGCGATTGCATGCAAGTGGTCATTGGTCAACGCATCAGTAAACCTTTTACTGACTCTCCATTGGCGCTATACAGAGCGTTACGCTCGCTAAACCCATCGCCTTATATGTACTTCTATGATTTTGGTGACCTCCAAGTAGTTGGCTCTTCACCAGAAATTTTAGTTCGTCAAGAAAAACGTGATGGTGAAAAAATTGTGACGATTCGCCCATTGGCTGGCACGCGCCCTCGCGGTATAAATCCAGAAGAAGATGAGCGTCTTGCCAGGGAACTATTGGCTGATCCAAAAGAAATTGCTGAGCATGTCATGTTGATTGACCTTGCTCGCAATGATGTGGGACGTATTGCTAAGACCGGTACAGTCAAAGTGACTGACTCTATGTCAATAGAAAAGTATTCACATGTTCAACATATCGTCAGTTCGGTTGAAGGTGAGCTGCTCGACAATATGAGCAATATGGATGTTCTGCGAGCAACTTTCCCTGCCGGTACTTTATCTGGCGCCCCAAAAATTCGGGCAATGGAAATTATTGATGAGATGGAAATTGTGAAACGCGGCGTCTATGGTGGTGCCGTAGGCTACCTCTCATTCTCAGGAGACATGGACGTGGCGATTGCGATTCGCACTGGTGTTATTCGCGATGGCATGTTGCACTCGCAAGCAGGTGCTGGAGTTGTTGCAGACTCTGATCCGACAGCAGAATGGAAAGAAACTGAAGCCAAAGCACGTGCTGTCTTGCTTGCCGCTGATTTAGTACAAGGAGGACTCGATGCTCCTCATGATTGATAACTACGATTCGTTTACTTATAACTTGGTTCAGTACTTTGCTGAACTGGGTGAGGAAGTGAAGGTATTTCGGAATGATGAGATTGCCGTTGAAGAAATCGGCAAGCTCAAGCCTGCGCGCATTTGTATCTCACCGGGACCATGTAGTCCTGCTGAAGCTGGTATTTCGGTTGAGACCATCAAACGCTATGCGGGCCAAATTCCGATCTTGGGAGTTTGCCTAGGGCACCAAGCAATTGGTGAAGCTTTTGGTGGGAAAGTTGTGCGTGCGCAAAAAGTGATGCATGGCAAAACGGATAGCATTCACCATACTGGCGTTGGCGTCTTCAAAGGTATCCCCAACCCATTTACAGTAACGCGCTATCACTCTTTGGCCATCGAAAAGAGCAGCATTCCTGCAGCACTAGAAATTACCGCTACTTCTTCAGATGGTGAAATCATGGGTGTTCGTCATCGCGAATTCGCGGTTGAAGGAGTGCAATTCCATCCAGAGTCGATTCTGTCTGAGCATGGACATGCGCTTTTGAAGAATTTCTTGCAGTCTAAATAAATACAAAGCATCCAACAGAACGCCATGACTATTACCCCTCAAGAAGCCTTGCAACGTTGCATAGAACATCGCGAACTATTTCATGATGAGATGGCTGCGATGATGCGCCTGATCATGAGTGGTGAAATGCCGCCGACTATGGTGGCTGGTCTATTGGTTGCGCTACGCACGAAAAAAGAAACCGTTGGTGAAATCGCAGCAGCTGCTCAAGTGATGCGCGAGTTTGCAACCCCTGTTCACGTGGAAGATAGGGCGCATTTGGTGGATGTTGTCGGTACCGGAGGTGATGGTGCCCACACCTTCAATATCTCGACTGCGGCAATGTTTGTTGCCGCAGGAGCTGGCGCAAAAATTGCCAAGCATGGCAATCGCAGTGTCAGCAGCAAATCTGGCAGTGCAGATGTTCTAGAGGCGCTTGGTGTCAATCTTGCACTCTCTGCAGAACAAGTCGCCAACTGTATTAGCAATGTGGGTGCTGGCTTTATGTTTGCGCCTAACCACCACCCTGCGATGAAAAATGTTGTGCCAATTCGCAAAGAACTCGGTGTGCGGACTATTTTTAATATTCTGGGCCCCCTCACCAATCCTGCTGATGCACAACATATCCTGATGGGAGTGTTTCACCCCGATCTGGTTGGTATTCAGGCACGGGTACTGCAAGCTCTCAATATGAAACACGCTTTAGTGGTCTATGGTCGCGACGGGCTAGATGAGATCTCACTAGAAGGACCTACCCTAGTTGGAGAGCTGCAAGACGGCGTAGTGCGTGAGTATGAGATTCATCCAAAAGACTTTGGCCTGAGTACTGCACCAACGAATAGCTTCAAAGTTGCCAATGCGCAAGAGTCCAAAAAAATTGTTTTGGATGTACTCAACAAGAAA
>Ga0007869_1000269_pt1 | contig 8717 bp, 10 predicted proteins | sample CryBogCBH03Jun09_FD_55001 | JGI IMG/M metagenome (GOLD analysis project Ga0007869, IMG submission 55001) | Freshwater microbial communities from Crystal Bog, Wisconsin, USA - CBH03Jun09 | ecosystem: Environmental > Aquatic > Freshwater > Lake | place: Crystal Bog, Wisconsin, USA | collected... | reverse complement strand
CAAAGAGATGTGCGGGAGCTACCGGGTGAATGTCTTTCGCTTCAGGAACCACAATGCAGAGTTCGTGTTTGTTAGGTCGTTTCACCGTGCAACCGAGTGCCTCGAGAAGTTCCACCATCATGGTGACGTCGGTGATGTCTGGGACGTTAGTAAGGCAGTGCTCGCCACTGGCCAGGAGACAGGCCGCTATCTGCTTTAAAACGGCGTTCTTGGCGCCATAGGCCTGAACCTCTCCCGAGAGGGGCCCAGATGGCTTAACAACAAGAGAACTCACCCCTCAAGTATTGCCGCAAAAAGCCCGGGATATAGACCCGTTGTTTAGGTGGAATCTGAGGGCTCGGAGTACCATCTGTATGTGCAGCCACCTCAGACTCCAGANCGCAACATTGCCCTAGAAATGATTCGTGTCACCGAAGCAGCGGCCATNGCCGCAGCTCGCTGGGCGGGACGAGGCGACAAGATCTCCGCCGACGGCGCAGCAGTTGANGCCATGCGTTTCGTACTCGGTGGAATCCCCATGGACGGCATTGTTGTCATTGGTGAAGGCGAAAAAGACGAAGCACCNATGCTNTATAACGGTGAGCGAATTGGTGACGGCACGGCTCCTCAAGTTGACGTGGCGGTTGACCCAGTTGANGGCACCACACTTACGGCCATGGGNCGAAATGGTGCNCTGTCAGTGATTGCCCTTTCTGAAAAAGGGACCATGTTCAATCCTGGTCCNACGTTCTACATGAACAAGATNGCCGTNGGCCCACGTGGACGNGGCGCCATTGACATCAATGCCTCACCNACTGACAANCTNAAAGAACTNTCCAAGCGCCTAAAGAAGAGCGTNCAAGAACTCGGAGTGGTCATACTTGACCGCCCACGCCACGACGACCTCGTTGCAGAAGTTCGCGAAGCTGGAGCTCGCGTGCTTTCAATTTCTGACGGCGACGTCGCTGGTGCAATTGCAACCGGATGGCCAAACTCTGGTGTCGACATTTTGCTCGGCGTTGGTGGAACACCTGAGGGTGTTATTGCTGCTGCTGCGCTTAAGGGACTTGGTGGAGAAATTCAAGGTGTGCTCTACGCACGAAACGACGAAGAAAAGAAGATCGCCGAAGACCTCGGTTACTCCTTCACCAAGGTCTTAACAACTGATGACCTCGTTGCGAGTGACAACTGCTACTTCTCAGCAACTGCCATCACCGATGGAGACATTCTTCGTGGCGTTCGATTCCATGACTTTGGAGCCACGACTCAGTCACTTGTCGTTCGATCGAAGTCTGGAACGGTTCGAACCATCGAAACCTTCCACCGCCACGACAAGCTCCAGGAATTCACCACTGCAGGCTTCTAAAGGCCTTTAATCCCAGGCTTTGTCCAGTTGTTCACAATGTGACCTTTTCGCTGGATAGGAACTCTAAAAAGTTCTATCGTTACCCCTAGAACAAATGATGTGCTTGAGGGGGCCGCTGTGAATGTTTCGACTCTATTAAAGGGTAAGGGTGGCGACGTCGCAACCATTTCGGAGAACCGAAGTATCGCTGACGCGCTGAGCATTCTTCGCGAGCGTCGAATTGGTGCACTGGTTGTGACTGGCCTCACCGGTCCACTGGTCGGAATTTTCTCCGAGCGTGACGTCGTTCGTGCTCTCGCGGAAAAAGGTCCAATTGCGCTCGAAGACAAGATTCAAGACTTCATGTCGAGCCCAGTTACAACCTGTACGCCGGCTACTTCGGTAGAAGAGCTGATGGGAATGATGACCGCCGAGCGCATCCGCCACGTGCCTGTTCTGGACAATGGAGNACTCACTGGAGTNATCTCAATTGGTGACGTTGTTAAATCACGTTTTGAAGAACTTGAGCGNGAAAAGAAAGAACTTCTCGACTACGTAAACGGTAGGTAGTACTTAGTTCGCTGACTGACTNAGTTCAGCTGCCTGGCTTGNTGCAAGCTCTAGCGCTTCAGCGCGACTACTGGCCAGCTTCGCGACACCAGCGAGAACAGTAGCGAGCGTTACGCCCTCTTCGTCACTAGCGCCAACTTGGAAGTACCCACCGTCAACAACGAATGCGAGTTCGCCGTTGGCTGTCTGCACGTAGACAACTCCTGGAACAATGTCACCAACAGTTGATGTGTGCTGAGGCAGGATTGTGAAATCACCGTCCGAGGAGCGTGCGGTGAGTGACGTAGCGTCACCTGTCCACAACGCCGCCTCGGGCGATACGATTTCTACCTTCAAAGTTGCCATTAGTTCTTTGACAACTCCGCGGCCTTGCGCTCAACGTCTGATGCTCCACCGACGTTAAGGAATGCCTGCTCTGGGTACTGGTCAAGGTCACCCTTAACGAGGTGTTCGAATGACTCAATGGTCTCTTGCACTGGAACGTTGATTCCATCAATTCCTGTGAAAATCTTTGAAACGAACATTGGCTGTGACAAGAAGCGCTGAATCTTACGAGCACGTGAAACAGTGACTCGGTCGTCTTCAGAAAGTTCGTCAAGACCAAGGATCGCAATGATGTCCTGGAGTTCCTTGTAGCGCTGAAGAATCTGCTGCACCTGACGAGCAACTGCGTAGTGACGGTCACCAACAATTTCTGGAGCCAAGATGTTTGAAGTCGATGTCAGTGGGTCCACTGCAGGGTAGATACCCAGAGCAGCGATCTGACGGCTGAGTTCAGTCGTGGCGTCAAGGTGGGTGAATGTCGTAAACGGAGCTGGGTCGGTGTAGTCGTCCGCAGGAACGTACACAGCTTGTAGTGAAGTGATTGAACGTCCACGAGTTGAAGTAATGCGCTCTTGGAGTTCACCCATTTCGTCAGCAAGCGTTGGCTGGTATCCCACAGCTGAAGGCATGCGGCCAAGAAGGGTTGATACTTCAGATCCGGCCTGTACGAAACGGAAGATGTTGTCAACGAACAACAACACGTCCTGGTTCTTTACGTCACGGAAGTATTCCGCCATGGTGAGTGCCGCTAGAGCAACGCGAAGGCGCACCCCAGGTGGTTCGTCCATCTGGCCGTAGACCAGTGCAGTTTTCTCAATAACGCCAGATTCGCGCATTTCAAGAAGAAGGTCAGTTCCTTCACGGGTGCGCTCGCCTACTCCGGCGAATACTGATACACCGTCGTGCTGCTCAGCAACTCGACGAATCATCTCCATGATGAGAACTGTCTTACCTACACCAGCACCACCGAAGAGTCCGATCTTTCCACCCTGTACGTACGGGGCAAGAAGGTCAATAACTTTGATTCCGGTTTCGAACATTGTGGCGCGTGGCTCGAGCTGGTCGAAGGCTGGTGGATTGCGGTGAATGTCCCAGCGGTCTTCAACTTTTCCGATGTCATTTGTGTCAAGTGGCTGGCCGAGCACGTTGAACACGTGTCCGAGCACTGCGTCACCTACAGGAACTGAGATACCACGTCCGGTGTTGCGCACGACCGTGCCACGAACAAGACCCTCAGTTGGCTTCATGCACACGCAACGAACGCGGCCTTCACCGATCTGCTGTGCAACTTCACCTGTAACCGTGACGGTCACTCCGTCGAGCTCGATGTCCATCTCAACGGCGAAGTTGATCTCAGGCAACGAGTGCGGTGGGAACTCTACGTCGACTACCGGACCGGCGATCGCAACTACGCGCCCGGTCTCGAGTGTTGTCTTGTCAGGAGCCATTGTCATTTGTTTCTCACTTTCCCGAGCGGAGCGCTTCGGCACCACTCACGATTTCCATAATTTCGGTTGTAATCGAGTCCTGGCGGGCTCGGTTCATAATGCGACTTAGTGTCTGACCAAGTTCGTCAGCGTTATCTGTTGCTGCAGCCATGGCGCGTTGCTGGCTGGAGTGGAATGATGCAGCACCTTCAAGCAGTGCCGTGAAAATTTCACTTTCAATTGCACGAGGAGCCAAGAACGTTAGAAGTTGTTCGACTTCAGGTTCAAATTCGGTGTAACCCTTCAACTTTTTAGGTGCGTCATCAATAACAGTCTCTGGCATTGAGAGCGGGAGCAGTTGTTCGATTGCAACGCTCTGGCTTCCAGCAGAGAGGAATTTTGTTGATACGAGGTGTACTTGCTGAGCTTCACCAGATGTGAATGGCGCAGCCACCGCACGTGCAACTTCGCGAGCGTTCGAGAAGGCTGGACGGTCGGCAAATCCTACGAAGCTCTGCTCAACTTCCATGCCACGGAAACGGAAGAACCCTGGAGCCTTCTTACCTACGACAAAGAGGCGAACCTGAGCGCCTTCGCTGCGAAGCTGCTTCACGAGGCGCTCACCGGCACGCATAACTGAAGAGTTGTACGCACCAGAAAGACCGCGGTCTCCACTGATGACGAGCACAACTGCTTGGCTCACGTTCTCAGGTGCGACCAACATCTTCTTGGCAACCGCAGGGTCACCAAGTGCTGCTTCAACAATGATGCGCTTCATACCGTCACGGTACGGACGGTTCTGAGCAATACGAGCTTGACTCTTAGCGATCTGAGAGGCAGCAATTAGTTCCATTGCCTTAGTGATTTTGCGTGTGGCTGCAACCGACTTAATACGTCGACGCAGAATTCGTTCCTGTCCACCGGCCATTGCTCCTCCTCTCTTCTCTCTCTAAAATTTCTGACTAGTTGCTTGTTGCGAAGCTGTCAACGAATGTACGAAGTGCAGCGTCGAGAACGTCTGACTCTGGCATTGTTCCCTTGTCACGGATCTGAGCCAACATGTCAGCGTGCTTGGCACGGAATGTTGTTAGAAGCTCTGATTCGAAACGGCGAACGTCAGCAACTGGAATGGTGTCGAGCCATCCCTTGGTTCCTGCGTAAATAACAATGCACTGCTCTTCCACTGGTACAGGAGCGTTAAGTCCCTGCTTCAGTAGTTCAGTGAGACGGTATCCACGGTCGAGCTGCTGCTGTGAAGACTTGTCGAGTTCAGAACCGAAGGTTGCAAATGATTCGAGGTCACGGAACTGAGCAAGGTCAATCTTTAGCGTTCCAGCCACAGACTTCATAGCCTTAATCTGCGCAGCACCACCCACTCGAGAAACCGAGTTACCTACGTTGATCGCTGGGCGAACACCCGAGTAGAACAAGTCTGATTCCAAGAAGACCTGACCGTCGGTGATTGAAATCACGTTGGTAGGAATGTAGGCAGAAATGTCACCGGCCTTGGTTTCGATAATTGGAAGTGCAGTAAGTGAACCACCACCGAGGTCGTCACTCAACTTCGCAGCACGCTCAAGAAGACGGCTGTGAAGGTAGAAAACGTCTCCAGGGTACGCTTCGCGGCCTGGTGGGCGGCGAAGAAGAAGTGAAATCTGTCGGTACGCTTCAGCCTGCTTTGAAAGGTCGTCGTACACAACAAGTGCGTGCTCACCAGTGTCCATCCACTCCTGGCCAATTGCGCAACCAGCGTAAGGAGCAAGGAACTTGAACGGTGCTGGGTCTCCAGCAGAAGCCACCACAACAACGGTGTACTCAAGTGCACCGAAGTCTTCGAGGGTCTTTACGGTCTGTGCAACTGAAGAGTTCTTCTGACCAATGGCAACGTAGATGCACTTAACACCCTGTCCCTTTTGGTTCAAGATTGTGTCAATGGCAACAGTGGTCTTACCGGTCTTGCGGTCACCAATGATGAGCTCGCGCTGTCCACGNCCAATAGGNGTCATGGCGTCAATGGCCTTGATNCCAGTTTGTAGTGGCTCTCCTACGGGCTGGCGTCCAGTGATACCAGGGGCCTGNATNTCCATACGACGCTGCTTAGGGTTAACGAGTGGTCCCTTGCCGTCGATTGGCTCACCGAGTGCGTTCACCACGCGACCAAGTAGAGCGTCACCAACTGGCATTGAAAGGATGCGACCAGTGGCACGAACGATCTGCTCTTCTTCGATGCCGTCAACGGTTCCAAGAACTACGGCACCGATGGTCTCTTCATCGAGGTTCATTGCGAGTCCGAGTGTTCCGTCTTGGAACTCAAGCAGCTCGTTAACCATTGCTGAAGGTAGACCCGATACACGGGCAATACCGTCACCGACTTCTACGACACGACCAACCTGCTCCGCACCAACAGCTGGTGTGAATTCGGTGACGTGCTTTCGCAGCGCTTCGGTTATTTCATTGGCACTAATGGTGAGCTCAGTCATCACAGTTTCCTTTTCTTAGTTATTTCCAGATAGAGAAGATTCATACAGACGTCCCGACGCCACGGCGTCGTGCAGTACACCAAGACGGCCACGAGTGGTGGCGTCGAGGTGAAGGTCGCCTACGTCAACGACAACACCACCAAGCAGCGATGCGTCTTCAGCGATTTGCAGTTCAACACTCTTGCCGGTGAGGGCGCTGAGTGATGCAACAAGTTGACTCTGGCTCTGGGCATCGAGTGCACGAGCGGTGTACACACGTGCCACACGCCAGTCACGAGCCTTAGCTACGTAGTCAACCAAATAGTCGAGTGTTCCAACAACGTCACGTGGGCGACCACCCTCAATGACGTAGCGAGCAAGGCTCAAAGTCACTGCGTGAACCTTTGAACCAAGTAGTTGTTCAACAGTGCCAACGCGTGATGCCACGTGAGCATCGCGGTCGAGCAAAACGCGACGCAGTGCCAAGTTGCCCTCAATGGTGCGAGCCCATGTGAAGAGTTCAGCTTCAATTGTTGCGAACTGTGATGTTTCGAGGTTTTCTAGGAGCGCATCTGCGAATCCACCAACGCGCTTACGTGCGTTCATGAGTCCGAGGTTTGCTGGTGTGAAGACACCCATTTCTTTGTAGCTAAGTGCCACCGCAACAAGTTCGCTGAATGCGTGAGGAACTTCTTGGGCGGGAACAGAAGAAGCGGCAAAGACGCTGAGGCGAAGAGTTGCAGCGTTCACCTTGTTAGTGAGGAGGTCACGAACAATTTGACCGCGAACAGTGCCAGTGATTGAAGTGTCAGTAAGGACACCGCGAAGATCAGCTCGAGAAAGAATTGTTTGCTCAACCGATGAGAGGTCACTAACAACCGTGGCGAGCACGCTTGCTTCTAGTGAACCCAAGAGGGCGGCAGTGAATCCTTCGAGCTTTGGCAACATACTTAGTTCTTGGCCTTCGCTGATTCGGCGTTAAGCGCACTCACGGCTTCGCGAACGAGGTCTTGGTGAGCGTTCTGGTCAACTTCGCGTCCGACAATCTTGGCGACAAGGTCAAAGACAATTTCACCAATCTTGGCCGATGCTTCATCAATCGCACGCTGGCGAGCAGTGTCAACTTCACCCTGCGCTGCGGCAATGATGCGGTCGTATTCAGCTTGTCCACGAGCACCAGACTCAGCCTTCACTGAATCAGATGTTGCTTGTGCTGCGGCCACGATCTCACGGGCTTGGTCACGAGCAGCGGCGAGCACTTTGGCACGCTCATCACCTGCAGCAGCAGCTTCGGCGCGAGCCTTGTCTGCCGCATCAAGTGCGCCACGAATCTGTTCTTGACGATTTTCCATAGCCTTGTTAAGGGGCGGCAGGATGTACTTCGTGACGAGAAACAAAATCACCGCCACAACGGCTAGTTCAACAATGAACGTTCCATTGGGGATGAGGAATATTGACTCGGCGATCATGAAGACCTTCTTTTGCTAGTGGACGAACCACGTTGATGGGCCCTTAGGCCCATCAACGAGAGAATTACTGTGCCTTGAATACGTAGACGAATACAACCATGAACAGAAGGTTGATGAAGTACATAGCTTCAACAAGTCCCACTGTCAGGAAGAAGTACTGACGTGCTTTGTTTTCAATTTCGGGCTGACGGGCAATGGCTGCGATGGTCTGGCTACCGGCCAAACCGTCACCAATTGCTGCTCCGATAGCACCACCACCGAGGGCGAGACCGCCACCAATGAGTGCACCAGCGATGCGTACCGCAGATCCGATGTCTGTATTTGCCATTTTTTATTCCTCCTGGTTGATTTAGTGTGAGGCTGCTACTGCGACATCGTCGTGTTCTTCTTCATGACTGGTTGCCATGCCGAAGTAGAGAACCGCAAGCAACATAAAGATGTATGCCTGGATTACTCCGATGCCGAGATCAAAAGGCTTCCAAACAATCTCACCGAACGGAACGATGTAGATGGGAAGCAAGGTGGTCATAACTGCGATCATGAGTCCACCAGAGAAAAGGTTTCCGAAAAGACGGAAGGTCATCGTGATTGGCTTAGTGATTTCTTCCACCACGTTGATAGGAGCTAGCGCCGTGTAGGGCTGGGCGTAGTGCTTGAAGTAGCCGCGAACACCGCGAGCTTTGAATGACTCAATGTGCACCCAAACAATGACGAGAAGCGCCATAGCGAGCGGAAGGTTTACGTCACCAGTTGGTGCGGGAAGAATTTCTCCAGACGCTCCTGGGTGCATGGCTGACGGGATGAAACCGATCCAGTTGCAAATAAGAATGAAGAGGAAAAGAGTTACTCCGATTGGAACGAACTTTTTTCCACGCGGTCCCATTGCAGAAACTGCGAGGTCACTAACTTGCTCAGTAAGCACTTCCCAGAAGAGTTGCAGCTTGCCAGGCACGCCGTCAGTAATTTTTGAACGCATGCGAAAAGCGAGGAACAAGAAGATAGCCATAGCGAGAAGTGTTGACGTAACAATGTCAGTGTTGATGGTTTGACCGAAGACGCTTACCGTCGGGTGGACCCCAACAGATATCGACTTAGCTGCGTACAGCGTCTTCACTCAAATCCTCCTTGATTTGCTACAACTCGC
>Ga0007869_1000257_pt1 | contig 8996 bp, 12 predicted proteins | sample CryBogCBH03Jun09_FD_55001 | JGI IMG/M metagenome (GOLD analysis project Ga0007869, IMG submission 55001) | Freshwater microbial communities from Crystal Bog, Wisconsin, USA - CBH03Jun09 | ecosystem: Environmental > Aquatic > Freshwater > Lake | place: Crystal Bog, Wisconsin, USA | collected... | reverse complement strand
GGATGATTGGGCGAGACCGCTCTTACCATGGTGTTGGTATTGGAGGTATCTCTGTTGGGGGCATGGTCGCTAATCGCAAAATGTTTGCGAGCATGATGATGCCTGGCGTTGATCATTTGCCGCATACCTACAATCTTTCGCAAATGGCTTTCTCAAGAGGGCAACCGACTTGGGGCGCACACTTGGCCGAGGACTTAGAAAAAATGGTTGCCTTACATGATGCCAATACGATTGCAGCAGTGATCCTAGAGCCTGTGCAAGGCTCCACTGGAGTGCTTGTTCCGCCAGACGGTTATTTACAAAAGATTCGTGAGATCTGTACTAAGCACGGCATCTTATTAATCTTTGATGAAGTGATTACGGGCTTTGGTCGACTTGGTGCAAACTTCGGTGCTGATCGCTTTGGTATTACACCAGATATGATTACCTTTGCTAAAGCGATTACCAACGGTGTGATTCCAATGGGTGGTGTCTTAGTGCGGGGCGATATCTATGACGCCATCATGGGTGCTGGCGGTCAAGAGCAAATGATTGAATTCTTTCATGGTTATACCTACTCAGGCCATCCCATTCCAACTGCGGCTGCGCATGCAGTCTTGGATATTTTCGAATCAGATGGTTTGATTAATCGCGCCAGAGCGCTTGAACCCGTATTAGAAAATGCCTTGCATGCATTAAAAGGAAAATCCGGAATTCTGGATATTCGTAATTTTGGTTTGTCTGGCGCCATTGAGCTTGATCCCGTTGCTGGAAAACCAGGTTTACGTTCCATGAAAGTGCTTGAAGCTTGCATTGAAAGAGGTGCACTGGTTCGTGTGGCTGGCGATGCCATCGCAGTAGGACCTCCCTTTATTTCTACACCCGCTGAACTAGAAAATCTCATCGGCGTATTAGGTGAAGCAGTTGATGTTGCGATGAAAATCAATTAAGTCCTTTTTATCAAACCAAAAGTAAAGCATGTACTCATACCGGAATTACTTGCCGCGTAAAGAGATTTGCTAATTAAACAGGTGATAGATGATCGGAATGGCAACTGCGCTAATCACGCCGTTCATTCCCATGGCTAAGCTGGCGTAAGTTCCCGCTTCTGGATGAATGCTAAAGGCGCGTGAGGTACCTATACCGTGCGCGCCGATGCCAATCGCAAACCCTCTTTGCCACCACTCTTTCATGCCAAGTGCATTGAGAACGAAGGGCGCCAGAATGGCCCCCAAGATCCCGGTAGCTACAGCAAAAATAGCGGTGAGGGTTGGTGATACGCCAATGCGCTCGGCAATACCCATCGCAATGGGCGCAGTGACGGATTTGGGATACATTGCACCAGTAATACTAGAACCAGCACCCAGAAGGCTAGCAATATTGACTGCGCTAAAAATCGAGACTAGGCCACCAGCAATCAAAGAAAAGATCAGTGGAATGGACCTGCCTTTGAGGCTGCTTAGTCCGCGATAAATGGGAATGGCCAAGGAGACTGTTGCCGAACCTAATAAGAAGTGAATAAATTGCGCCCCTTCAAAGTAGCTCGAATAGGGCATATCAATTGACTGTATGACAGTGGCCACTAGGATGATGGCAATCGCTACCGGATTGGCTAATGGATTTTGTTTGGTCGACTTATAAACCCATAGACCAATTTGATATGCTGCCAAGGTAATAAAGAGCGCAAAGAGTGGGCTACCCGATAGGTAAACCCAAATCTCAACGATAGAATGTTTTTCACTCATCNGAGACCTTGCTGCTTAAAAAGCGTACAACGATCGCGCTTGAGCCAATGGTGAGGACGACGCTACCCACNAGGGCGCAAATGATGGCCAGAGCATTGGCTTTGAGTTGGGGTAGAAATAAGACGACCCCAACAGCNGCTGGCACAAATAAGAGNCCGAAGTATTGGCTAAAGCCATCAGCTACCGTCGCAAGATGTTCGTTTACTTCTTTGCGTAAAACCAGCCAAAGCACGAGCAATACCAAACCAATGACTGGACCTGGGAGGGTGGGTAAAACAAACTTGGAAATGACTTCCCCAAGGCTTTGAAATAACAGTATTTGTACGAGTCCAGAAATCATTCAAGAATCTTACTGCCCATCGATATATGTTGCAATGCAATAACTTAATTCTTGGTTAAGATAAGGACACGAAAAGTAGGGGCATTCATGAAGATTGCCCCAATATAAAAATCTTTAGGAGATCACGCATGGCTGAGTTAAACGTCAATGGTAAAAAATATAAGGTGGATGTTGATCCAGATACCCCGTTGCTGTGGGTTATTCGTGAACAAGTTGGCTTAACTGGTACCAAGTATGGCTGTGGTGTGGGTCAATGTGGCGCCTGTACTGTTTTGTTTGAAGGTCAAGCAGTCCGTAGCTGCTCTTTGCCAGTGTCTGCCGCAGAAGGCAAGAAAATTGAAACGATTGAAAGTCTTGAGAAGAGCGGTCAACTCTCCAAAGTTCAAAAAGCCTGGGTTGATAACCAAGTGCCACAGTGTGGCTACTGCCAATCCGGCATGGTGATGGCAACCACCGCCTTGTTACGCAATAACCCCAAGCCTACTGATGCGCAGATTGATGAGTCCATCACCAATATCTGCCGTTGTGGCACTTTCCAACAAGTGCGTGCAGCGATTCATGCTGCTAGCAAGGCTTAAGGGGATCAAGATGACTACAACAATTAAAAACGACATGACAAATTCTTCCCGCAGAAACTTTATCGTTGGTTCCGCAGCAGTGGGTACCGGCTTAGCAATTGGTTTTGATCTTTCCTTTATTTCAGCTGCAAATGCTGCAATGGGTTCTGGCCTTTCTTCAACATCGCCTTTGGCAACTCCAGAAATCGGTGTTTGGGTAGTTGTAAAACCAAATGATGATGTCGTGGTGCGTATCGTTCGCTCAGAAATGGGTCAGGGCACGATCACTGGTTTGGCACAAATGGTTGCCGAAGAACTTCAGTGTGATTGGAAAAAAGTTTCGTATGAGTACCCGTCTCCTGGCGAAAGCTTAAAGCGCAAGCAAGCGTGGGGCAGTTACTCAACAGGTGGTAGTCGTGGTATTCGTACTTCTGAGCAATATGTACGTCAAGGTGGCGCTGTTGCACGCGTAATGCTGATTCAGGCGGCCGCTAATACTTGGGGTGTTCCAGCTTCAGAGTGCGTAGCGCTAATAGCGTCATTACCCATACGCCATCTGGCCGTAAGACTAGCTTCGGTAAGGTTTCTGTTGCTGCTTCACAATTGCCAGTTCCAGCCTTGACTAGCGTGACCTTAAAAGATCCTAAAGAGTGGACCCTAATCGGTAAGCCAGTCAATCGTATTGATGGTGTAGCTGACAAGGTGACTGGTAAGCAAATCTACGCAATCGATTTGAAGATGCCTGGAATGTTGGTTGCCAATATTAAAGAGTGCCCAGTCTTTGGTGGCAAGGTGAAGAGCTTTGATGCTACTAAGGCGCAAAGCATGAAGGGTGTTAAGAAAGTATTGCCAGTAGGTGAGACGGCTGTAGCGGTAGTGGCCGAAACATTCTGGCAGGCTAAGACAGCTTTGGATGCAGTCAATATCGTTTGGGATAACGGTGCTAATGGCAATGTGTCTAGCGCTTCGATTAAGAAGATGCTTGAAGCAGGTCTTACAGCGGATGACGCATTTGCACACAATACTAACGGTGATGTGAAGGCGGCTTTATCAGGCGCATCCAAAACCATTGAGGCAACGTATTTCTATCCATTCTTGAACCACGCAACCTTGGAGCCACAAACAGCAACTGCTAAGTGGACGCCAACCAGTTGTGAGGCTTGGGTACCAACCCAAGACGGTGAGGCTTCTTTGGCAGCGGTGATCGCTGCTTCTGGCTTGCCTGCTGAAAACTGCAACGTTTATAAGGTGAACCTTGGCGGCGGCTTTGGTCGTAGGGGTGCATTCCAAGATTACACAACCCAAGCAGTCAATATTGCTAAGCAATTACCTGGTACGCCGATTAAGTTGATCTGGACTCGCGAAGAGGATATGACGCAAGGTCGCTATCACCCCGTGATGATGTGCAAAATGACTGCTGCTATCGATGATAAGAAGAATGTGACTGGCTTGAACATGCGTTTATCTGGCCAATCCATTTTGGCAGCTGTGCGTCCTGCGGTGGTTGCTGCTAATAAAGGTAAAGATCCATTGAGCTTTCAAGGTCTTGAGCCTAGTGGCGAGCATGGCATCACTTACAGTTTTCCAAACTTAAATATCGATCATGCGATGCGCAATACGCACGTGCCGCCAGGTTTTTGGCGTGGCGTGAACGTGAACCAAAATGCAGTCTTTATCGAAACCTTTATGGATGAGTTGGCTGAAGCTACTGGTATGGATGCAGTGGAGTTCCGTCGCAAGCATATGCAAGAGTTCCCACGTGCAGTAGCAGTTCTCAATGCGGTTGCTGATGGCATTGGCTGGACTAAGCCTGCTGCTCCAGGAGTCTTCCGNGGCGTAGCCCAGATGCGTTCTTTTGGTAGCTATGTCGCTGCTGCTTGTGAGCTGTCTGTGAAGAATGGGAATGAAGTGAAGATTCATCGCATTGTTGCGGCAACGGATCCTGGCTATGCAGTAAACCCAGCGCAGATCTCCCGTCAGGTTTCAGGTTCATTTGTGTACGGTCTATCCGCCCTCTTTGAAGAAGAAATTACTCTCGAGAATGGCGCCGTTGTTCAAAAGAACTTTGACACCTTCAACTCAATTCGACTCGCTCAGATGCCAAAAGTAGAAACCATCATCATTCAGGGTGGCGGCAAAGAGTGGGGCGGTGTTGGTGAGCCAACGATTGCTGTAGCAGCGCCAGCCGTGTTGAACGCAATCTATCGCGCTACTGGCAAACGTTTGCGTACAGTACCGTTGAAAAACAGTGGCATCAAGTTGGTTTAATTAAACCTACTTGAAATTGGCTCGATGGGAATGAGGTATGCGCCAGCAGTTTTTTTGCTCAGCATCCTCAGTTTCATTGCTCCAGTACACGCACAGGTTTTGGTAAGGGATTCGCAAGTCGAGTCCCTTACTGCTTCTGCAGGCGACCCAGTAAGAGGTAGAGCGATCGTTGCCAGCCGACAAACAGGTTTATGTTTGCTATGCCACAGCGGCCCTTTTCCAGAAGAGCGTTTTCAGGGAAACTTGGCGCCAGAGCTTGGAGAGAGTGCCGCTAAATTATCTGCAGGTCAATTGCGCGCGCGCATTGTGGACCCAAGCCGCTTTGATCGTGACACCATCATGCCTGCGTATTACAAAACCGAGAATCTGAATCGTGTGGCAGCAAAGTTTGCCGGACAAACGATTTTGAGTGCCCAAGAAATCGAGGATGTTGTGGCCTTTCTGGTCAATTTAAATCAAAAGAATGTTCAGTGAATGTATCAATCATGAATAAGCACACGTATCCTCGCCGTCGCTGGCTATCGGTATTTAGTCTTCTCGGTATTGGGACTTGGTTAAATCCAGTCTTGGTGTTTGCCAAGAAGCCCGAGGCCATGGAAGCAATTACAAAAATTGTGGGTTCACAAGTGCCCAAAGATGGGCGCGTCAAGTTGGTCATTCCACCCTTGGTAGAAAACGGTAATCTCGTAGTCTTAAAGGTGAGCGTAGAGAGTCCAATGACAGCTCAGGATTACGTTAAAGCCATTCATGTGATTGCGGAAGGCAATCCTCTGCCCAATATCTTTAGCGCCTTTTTGACGCCACGCTCTGGAACGGCCAATATCACGACGCGTGTGCGCCTTGCAGAGACCCAGCGAGTATGGGCGATTGCTCAAATGAGTGATGGCAGTTTTTGGCAGGGATACGCAGAGACTTTGGTGACACTCTCAGCCTGTACGGAGGCAATATGAGCAAGACTTCCCGTACATCGATCACAATGCCTGCACAAGCAAAGAAAGATTCCGTTATTGAAATCCGCGCGATTGCTCAGCATGATATGGAAACAGGTTTTCGGTATACGGAGGCTGGCAAACTTGTGCCGCGTGACATTATTCGTTTCTTCACTTGCCGCTATAACGGAGTGGAAGTGTTTAAAGCAGAGTTTCATCCGGGCACTGGAGCTAATCCTTTGATCGTCTTCACCACCATTGCTACAGAGTCTGGCACCTTGCAATTTGAGTGGCAAGGTGACGGAGCTTATGAGGCAGTGAATCAAAGCCAAATCACTGTTACGTGAAATTACTTTCAGTATTTGCACTCCTGCTGGCGATCCTATGCCCAGCTACGAGCTTTGCCGCTCGGCAATCTAGCTATGAACTGATGACGCCAGAGAATCAGGCGATGCAAGATGACCCAAACTTAAATCCAGCTCAATTTTGGGTGATGGATGGTCAAAGTCTTTGGCAGGAGAGGGTTGGTAAGCGCAATATTTCTTGCGCCTCTTGCCATGGCGAGTCAAAGTGCAATGCGTGGGGTTGCAGTCCAATTTCCTAAGATGGTTCAAGGAAAACTCCAAACACTTGAGGGCCAAATCAATCAATGTCGGGTTACCAAACAGCATGCCCCTCGATTGGCATATGAGAGTAAAGAGTTATTAGCATTAACTGTCTTCGTGGCAACCCAATCAAAGGGCATGCCAATTGCCGTTGAAGAAACACCCACAAATAAAGCCTCTTTGCAAAAAGGCCGCCAGTGGTTTGATACCAGAATGGGTCAACTCAATCTGTCTTGTGCACAGTGCCATGAGGATCGGGCTGGATTGAAGTTGGGTGGGAGCTCCATACCGCAGGGTCACCCTACGGCATATCCTATTTATCGCCTTGAATGGCAAAACCTAGGTTCCTTGCAACGCAGATTACGCAACTGTATGAGCGGAGTTAGGGCGCAACAGTTTGAGTACGGCTCTCCAGAGATGGCGCAGCTAGAGTTGTTTCTGATGTGGCGCGCTAGAGGCATGCTCCTGGAAACTCCAGGGGTCCGGCCTTAAATCTCTAATGGGTAACTTGCTTAGTCTGAGAAGACAACAGAAGTCGTACCATTAATCAAGACGCGATCATACAAGTAGTAGCGTAGGGCACGAGATAAAACAGTGCGCTCTAAGTCACGACCTTTACGAACTAAATCTTCCGGTGTATCGCCATGGGTGACGCGGGTGACGTCTTGTTCAATGATTGGACCCTCATCTAAATCACTCGTGACAAAGTGCGCTGTCGCACCAATCAGCTTGATGCCACGTGCATGGGCCTGATGATATGGTTTGGCACCCTTAAAGCTGGGCAAGAAAGAGTGGTGTACGTTAATGCAGCGACCAGATAATTTGGTAGATAAGTCGTCAGACAAAATCTGCATATAGCGTGCCAAGATCACCATATCCACTTTGGAGTCAGCGACGATATCTAATAGCTTGGCTTCTTGTGCTGGTTTAGTCTCTGGTGTCACTGGCAGGTGATAAAACGGAATGTCAGCAAAGTCGATGCTCGAGTAAACTTCGCGTGGATGATTGGAGACGATTCCACAAATAATCATCGGTAATTCNCCAATGCGCCAGCGGTAGAGTAGATCGACTAGGCAATGATCTAATTTAGAGGCCATGATCAATACGCGCTTGAGATCTTTCACAGCACGTAGATCCCAATTAAGTTCGAAGCGCTTGGCAATTTCTACAAAACCTTTTCTTAAAGTTTGTGCATCGACTGAGCAGCTAAAGCTNACGCGCATAAAGAAGCGCTTGGAATCTTTGTCATCAAACTGTTGTGCTTCCTCAATATCACCGCCNGCTTGATAGATATAAGTGGATACAGCGGCAACAATCCCTGGGCGATTGGGGCAAGTCAGGGTGAGGTAATAGTTTTCTGGGTTCATGTCTTAAATTCAAAAGGATTGCGTGTAAATACTGATTTTAGACTGACGACAGATATCTTCAGTTAACCAGCTCCTTTGAAGTGGATTCTCTGGTAGCNAAAGCTTTTTCAGTAAATTGATGGTTGCCTAATGATAACATATTTGTTATCATGGAAGAATGGCATATTTAATCGAGTACTACAGCAAAGGAATTCAAGACGATATCTTAAATTTGCCAGTAACACTCCAAGCTCGCTATATTGGTTTGACTGATCGAATGATGGAGCATGGCCCACATTTGGGTCTGCCACATACCGATGCTTTTGGTGGCGGCTTATTTGAATTAAGGCTAAAGGGTGCCGAGGGAATTGCGAGAGTCTTTTTTTGTACGATGTTAGGTCAAAAAATTGTAATGCTTCATAGTTTTATTAAGAAGACTCAAAAGACGCCAGAAAAAGAACTGAAGATTGCCAAGCAACGCATGAAGGAAATAAAAAATGACAACAAAAACTAACAAAACATTGAACCATAAACAGATGGTCGCCAAGATGCTGAAGAACTCTGCCGTTAAGGCCGAGGTGGATAAGCTCAATCGTGAAGAGTTCGCGATTTTAGATGAAATTCTTGCTGCAAGGAAAGAGGCAGGCCTATCACAGGCTCAAATTGCTAAGCGTATGGGGACTCAAGCTCCTGCGATTGCAAGACTCGAAAGTGCGCTGGCCACAGGAAAGCACTCTCCAAGTCTGAATACCCTAAGAAAGTATGCGGCGGCCTTGGGTAAAAGAGTCGAACTTCATTTGGTNTAAAAAATATCCAAAGGGAGTATTCATAAAGGACCTCTATTTAATGGGTNCATCAGTCTTATCAGCTGGCCCTATATAAACCTCACTCTTATCGTTAATCGTNGGAATGGGAATATCTTCGCAGATGGGTTTTGGNCCNACAACATTGATAAAGCTACATTCCTTNTTAGTTGCTGCCGACGCTGCGTGCTCCAAAGGGGATTTGCCTGTCGTGGCTGTTGAAACAATGCTGGTCGCTGTCATAGGGTTGGCAACTGCAACTGTGGTGGCGGTAGTGCCAACAGAACTTGCTGCTGCGGTACCTGAGGCGCCTAGTGCTGCAAGTGGTGCAGCACAGCTAGATAAAAGCAGTGGACAAAAAATAAGAGGCCAAACCCAAAGGCTTGACCTCTTAAAGAGTGGGGCGAACTTATTTAGCTTTGCA
>Ga0007869_1000256_pt1 | contig 9066 bp, 9 predicted proteins | sample CryBogCBH03Jun09_FD_55001 | JGI IMG/M metagenome (GOLD analysis project Ga0007869, IMG submission 55001) | Freshwater microbial communities from Crystal Bog, Wisconsin, USA - CBH03Jun09 | ecosystem: Environmental > Aquatic > Freshwater > Lake | place: Crystal Bog, Wisconsin, USA | collected... | reverse complement strand
CTACTCGCACTTAATTAGTGCAGGCCATTCGGTGTGCAAAGCAGCAATGCTGTTTAATAAAAATGTCACATATGTATTGCACTACAAATTGATATCTTTTGGATCTCCATGAAACTCATCACTGCAATCATTAAGCCTTTCAAATTAGACGAAGTTCATGAGGCCTTGAATCACATCGGGATCATGGGAATGACTTCTTATGATGTTCGTGGTTTTGGCAGACAAAATGGCCACACAGAGTTATATCGTGGCGCAGAGTATGTGATTGATTTTTTGTTGAAGCTGAAAATTGAAGTTGCCGTCAATGATGAATTGTTAGACGATGCCCTGAATGTTATTTCTAGAGCTGCATTCACTGGCAAGATTGGCGACGGCAAGATCTTTGTGACATCACTAGATGATGCGGTTCGCGTGAGAACCGGAGAGAGTGGGTCGGCCGCTCTTTAAGTGCATGCATCCATTGATCGGATGAATTGTTGCACCTGCACAGTTTTGATGTAGATCAAACGAAGTCTATTTATTCCATAAATCAGGCCCCATAGCGGGGTTTACCTGATGCTTGAATGCCCCCAAGTCCGTAGAATTATTCAATCAAGATTCGTATTAAAACTACAAATTGAATTTTGCGGGAAAGATATTGGAGGCTGTTAGCTTGAATCAATCATATTTTCATAAAGTTGTAGATTGTCAGTGGGCCTGTCCTGCACATACCCCTGTGCCGGAATACATTCGCTTAATTGCCCAAGGGCGATATGCGGACGCTTACATGATCAATTGGGTGTCTAACGTTTTTCCTGGAGTACTGGGAAGAACTTGCGATAGACCTTGTGAACCTGCATGTCGCCGCGGACGTGTTGAGGAAAATAATGGCGCCGATCCTGAACCAGTTGCTATCTGTCGTCTCAAGCGAGTTGCGGCAGATAACAAAGGAGATGTTCTGGCGCGTATGCCCGATATTGCACCGAAGAATGGCAAACGCGTTGTGTGTATTGGAGCGGGGCCATCATCCTTAACTGTCGCTAGAGATCTTGCCCCTTTGGGATATGACATCACGATCTATGATGCTGAGGCAAAAGCGGGTGGCTTCATTCGTTCTCAGATTCCACGCTTTCGCTTACCAGAATCCGTAGTCGATGAAGAAACGGATTACATCCTCAATATGGGGGTGGACTTCAAAAACAAGCAACGAGTAGATTCATTGCAAGCACTATTGAGTGATGGCTACGATGCAATCTATGTAGGCTCAGGTGCTCCACGAGGTAGGGACCTTGATATACCAGGTCGAACAGAAGCCGCTAAAGATATTCATATTGGTATTGATTGGCTTGCCTCAGTGTCATTTGGGCATATCACCGAGGTAAAGGGAAAAGTAATCGTCCTGGGTGGTGGCAATACTGCAATGGACTGTTGCCGATCAGCTAGACGCTTAGGTAGCAGCGATGTGAAGGTGGTTGTGCGTAGCGGCTTTGCTGAGATGAAGGCGTCTCCTTGGGAAAAAGAGGATGCCTTGCATGAAGGTATTCCAATTCTCAACTATCACGTCCCTAAAAGCTTTGAGTGCAAAGGCGGCAAGTTGGTTGGTATGCGTTTTGAGATTGTGAAAGCGGTTTTTGATGAAAAAGGCAATCGTAGCCTGGTTCCATCGGGTGAGCCAGAAGTCTATATTGAATGTGACTCTGTTTTATTGGCGGTCGGTCAGGAGAATGCCTTCCCTTGGATCGAGAAAGATTGTGGCGTTGAATTTAATCGCTATGGCTTGCCAGTTTTAGATCAAGAGACCTTCCAGTCGAGCAATTCCAAAATCTTTTTCGGTGGTGATGCTGCGTTTGGGCCAAAAAATATCATTACCGCAGTAGCCCAGGGACATGCTGCAGCCATTTCGATTGATCGCTTTCTCAATCATGAAAACGTCGCCACTAGACCGCAACATAAAGTGACCCTCATGTCGCAGAAAATGGGTATTCATGAGTGGAGTTATCACAATGATGTATCCGATGATGAGCGTTATGCGGTCCCTTGGGTTGCAGCAGAGTTAGCGCTCTCTAGTATTCGTGTTGAAGTGGAGTTGGGCTTTGATGCGGCAACTGCTTTCAAAGAGGCTAGCCGTTGCTTAAATTGCGATGTCCAAACTATCTTCACCCGTGAAACCTGTATCGAGTGCGATGCTTGTGTGGATATTTGCCCGATGGATTCGATCACCTTCACGCTTGGCGGCACCGAGGAAGATTTGAGAACTCGCCTGAAGGCCCCAGCCTTAAATCACGACCAGGATTTATATATTTCCCAGAACTTAAAGTCTGGCAAGGTAATGGTTAAAGATGAGGATGTGTGTTTGCATTGTGGCTTATGTGCTGAGCGATGCCCAACGGGAGCATGGGATATGCAGAAATTTTTATTAAATACGGCGCAAGCTGGAGTGCAATGTCGCGATAAGCAAATGAGTTTGCATGCAGGGGAGTTGGCATGAAGCAAATCGAAGCAATTAATGATTTTGTAATTAAATTTGCCAATGTGAATGGCTCTGGATCCGCCTCGGCTAATGAACTATTTGCCAAAGCTATTCTGCGTATGGGCGTACCAGTGAGCCCACGCAATATTTTCCCTAGCAATATTCAGGGAATGCCTACGTGGTATGAGGCTAGGGTATGTGAGAAGGGTTATTTAGGTAGGCGCGGTGGCGTTGACATGATGGTCGCCATGAATCCGCAAACTTGGGATGCCGATGTTGCCGAAATCGAGCCAGGAGGATATCTTTTCTACGATTCCACACGCCCAATACCGGAAGACAAGTTCCGCAAAGACATTCATGTCATTGGTGTGCCTCTTACGGAAATTAGCAATTCAGCATATAGCGATGCTAGGCAACGTCAATTGTTTAAGAACATTATTTATGTTGGCGCCTTGTCGGTACTGCTTGGTGTCGATGCCACGGTATTCGAAAAACTATTCTCTGAGCAATTCAAAGGCAAAGAAGCTTTGCTAGATTCAAATATGAAGGCGTTTAATCTGGGCTTTGACTATGCTAAGAAGTACTTAAAAGCGCCTTTGGGTATTCAAGTAAGGCGCTCTGATCAGGTTGGCAATCGCATCTTCACCGATGGCAATAGTGCGATTGGTTTAGGTTGTGTCTATGGCGGTGCTACCTTTGCTGCTTGGTACCCGATTACCCCCTCATCATCAGTCCCAGAGGCCTTCGATAAGTTCTGCCACAAATTTAGGGTCGACTCAGAAACAGGTTCAAACAAGTTCGCCATTGTGCAAGCAGAAGATGAGTTGGCTTCGATTGGCATGGTGATTGGTGCTGCGTGGAATGGCGCAAGGGCNTTCACAGCAACATCTGGCCCTGGNATTTCTTTGATGACAGAGTTTATTGGCTTAGCGTACTTTGCTGAAATCCCAGTAACGATTGTGAATGTGCAGCGCGGCGGCCCTTCTACGGGTATGCCCACTCGCACGCAACAGTCTGACCTCATTGCCTGCGCCTATGCATCACATGGTGATACCAAGCATGTAATGCTGTTTCCTCAAGATCCACAGGANTGTTTCGAACATGCGGCTACTTCTCTTGATCTTGCGGAACGTTTGCAGACACCGATTTTCTTGATGACGGATTTGGATATCGGCATGAACCAACGGCTCTGCGATCCATTTGTCTGGGAAGAGGGCCGNACCTATGATCGAGGCAAGGTCATGACTGCTGAGGATCTGGAATCAGGAAAAGATTTTGGGCGCTATAAAGATGTCGATGGCGATGGCATTCCTTGGCGGACCTTGCCCGGCACTCACCCCACTAAAGGAAGTTTTTTCACTCGGGGCACTACCCGCGATCCTTACGCGAGATATTCTGAAAAAGGGGTGGACTACATTTACAACATGGAACGGTTGTTGCGTAAATTTGAAACAGCAGCCACTATGGTGCCGCAGCCAGTTGTAAAACCGGCTAGTAAGACCAGTAAATTTGGGGTGATTTATTTTGGATCCACCAGCCCAGCGATGGAAGAGGCGCTGGATGCTCTAGGAGAAGATGGCGTTTTCTTAGATGCGATGCGCCTACGTGCTTTCCCATTCCCAAAATCAGTCAAAGAGTTTATTGATTCCCATGAGAAGGTATTTGTAGTGGAACAAAATCGCGATGCACAAATGCACACCCTGTTAATGAATGAGTTAGAAATAGTGAATAACAATTTGGTTAAAGTGTTGCATTACGATGGCACGCCGATTACTGCACGTTTTATTGCTAATGCTATTCAGAAGAGCTTAGGTGTTACAGGCAAGCCCAGTGCATCTTCAAGCCGCAAGGAGTTGGCATGACTTATATTAATAAACCGATTCTTCATCACCCAACACTGCAAAAAAATAAGGTTGGATATACCCGTCGAGACTATGAGGGAAGAATATCAACCCTATGTGCGGGCTGTGGCCACGATTCTATTTCTGCCGCGATTGTGCAAGCATGTTGGGAAATGGACGTTGAACCCCATCGGGTAGCCAAGCTATCCGGAATTGGTTGTAGTTCAAAAACGCCAGATTATTTTTTAGGTGCTTCACACGGGTTTAATACCGTGCATGGCCGGATGCCTTCAGTGTTAACTGGTGCCAATCTGGCAAACCGCGATTTACTCTACTTAGGCGTCTCTGGCGATGGTGATTCTGCTTCCATTGGTTTGGGGCAGTTTGCTAATGCGATGCGTCGTAATGTGAGAATGGCTTATATCGTTGAGAACAATGGCGTCTATGGATTAACTAAGGGCCAGTTTTCAGCGACCGCCGATCGAGGATCAAAAAGCAAGAAAGGGGTTGTAAACAACGATAGCCCGGTTGATCTGGTTGGCTTAGCACTGCAGCTGGGAGCAACCTATGTTGCGAGAAGTTTTTCAGGGGATAAAGAGCAACTGGTTCCTTTAATCAAAGGCGCTATTGGGCATGGCGGGCAGCATTCATCGATGTCATTAGTCCTTGTGTCACCTTTAATAACCATGGTGGCAGTACCAAGAGTTATGACTATGTCAGGCAACACAATGAGGCCGTCAGTCGCATTGACTTTATCCCAATGCATCAAGAAATCACTACTGAGTACGCCCCTGGAGAAGCGGTGGAAGTACAGCAGCATGATGGCTCGTATTTACGCTTGCGTAAATTACATCAGGATTACGATCCCACCAATCGTTATGCCGCTTTAAGTTATATCAATGAGCACCAAGAACGCGGTGAGGTGGTTACTGGATTGCTGTATTTAGATCCTTTAGCCACTGATCTTCATGAAGCATTGAACACTTGTATTGAGCCCCTTAATTCTTTGAAAGAGTCAGATCTTTGCCCTGGCGAATCAGCCCTTCAAAAAATTAATGCGGGCTTGCGCTAGTCAAATCTAAACGGAGGCCAATATGTCAGATCGCACAGTGTCACAGTCCATTACCCATAGGCATTTAGTGAGCCTATTGCCTCAAGCGACGGTATTAGAGGCGGCGCGCATCATGACGAAGGCGAATACGGGGTCAGTTCTGATTATGGATATTAGTGGTGAGCTGCTGGGAATTCTGACTGAGCGAGATTTGATGACTAGAGTGGTATCTAAGCCTTTAAATCCAGAGACGACTTCCGTGTCAGCTGTGATGACGCCTAAGCCCCATTGCATCACCCCTGAAATGACTGTGTCGAATGCCGTCCTCATCATGATTGAAAGGGGGTTTAGGCATTTACCCATTACGTCTGCTGCCGGAAAAGTCTTGGGTGTATTTTCAGTAAGGGATGCACTCCCAAAAGAGATCGGAGAGGCTGTGAGTCTCGCAGAATTTTTAGATCAAGCAGGCAGTACGCTAGCGTAAAGACAAATTCAAATAAAAAATAACTTCTGAGGGCCTCACCATGCAAGAAAAGACCGCTAAAAATGAACCCTATCCACTGCAAGTAGAGGCGGGTAAGACTTATTACTGGTGTTCATGTGGCATTAGTAAAAAGCAGCCATTATGTGATGGCATGCATGAGTCAACCGATTGCACCCCATTGGAGTATGTTGCTACTAAAACTGAGACTGTATATTTCTGTGGCTGTAAGCAGTCTGAGAATGGTCCTTTATGCGATGGGACTCATAAGAAGCTGTAGATGTAAGTGATTACCAGGGTAGTTTTTCCCCTGAGTAAGAAAAGAAGCAACCTGAATCTTCTTTACCAAGATTCTGAATCACTTTCAACATGTCAGCAGCAGCATCTAAAGCCGGCCGGCCAATTTGCTCTCCACGAAAAGGTTGCGAGAGTCTTGAATTTACCGTTCCTGGGTGAAGCGCGATTAATCCGGTATTGGGTTTAGTTCTAGCAAGCTCAATCGCCGCTGTCTTGATTAACATATTGAGCGCCGCTTTAGATGCACGATAGCTATACCAACCACCCAAGCGGTTATCTTCGATGCTACCCACCTTCGCTGATAGTGTTGCCATGACACTATGCTGTGGGTCCAAGAGTGTTGAAAAGTGTTGAATGGTTAAAGCTGGACCAATGGCGTTGATTTTCATCAGATCCATGAGTTGTTCTGAATTGAGATCAGCCAATTTCTTTTCTGGCATCCAGTCTTTGCTGTGTAATACACCAATCGTATTAATAATGAGCTGAAATGGGCCGCCTAAGGAGAGTGCCTTGGCTGCAGCTTCAATGGTTTCAGGATGTCGATAGTCGATGGGGTATTCAGAATGTCGGTGGATCCCAACCACTTCTATGCAAGCTTTGTCAGCCTGCAGTAGTTCCACAAAAGCCGACCCAATGGTTCCTGAAGAGCCGATAACCAGGGCGCGAAAGGAGGGTGGTAGTAGTGTCATGGGGTCATTGGAATAGTGAGTGTGCTCTCAGCTAGTTTATTGAATAAGTCTTACACTTGCTTGATGGCGAGCAAACTGCAAAAACTGACTCTTTTTTACGATGGCGCATGTCCTTTGTGTCAGGCCGAAATTTTGTTTTTGTCTGGACGAAACGAGGCAAATTTACTGGACTTTATCGATATCAATTCAGAGCGATACGATCCGCAAGCAGTAGGCGTTTCCTGTGAGCAGGCTTTAGCGGCCATGTACGGGCAGTATGCGGATGGGACGCTAATCCATGGGGTGACTGTTTTCCCAGAGGCTTATCAACGGGCGAACTTGCCATTATTAGCTTGGATATTCTCAAGACCTGCTTTACAACCCATCTTGAAGGTCGGCTATCAATTCTTTGCTAAAAATAGACATGCAATTTCTAGGATCTTTGGACCAAGCGCATTGCGACTGGTCAAATCAAGGGTTCAGAAGGTGGCCGTATGAAAGCTTATCCATTTGTAGTGAGTGTATGTGCAGTAAGTCTCTTACTGAGTTCGGTTGGCTTTGCGCATGATGCAACGTATATGAATGAGGCTCTTAATCCAAGCAGGCTGCAAGGTAGTGGCAAGCTCACGTGGTGGGGCTTGCATATTTATGACGCCTCTTTCTACCGCGGGGCCAATCCTGTCTCCGGGGAGTTTGCGATTGATTTACGCTATCAAAAGTCTTTTAGTGGTAACTCAATTGCCAATAGAACCATCGATGAAATGAAAAGAATTGGCGTGCCCGAAGTTCAGGCGGTGAGTTGGGGTAAGCAGTTAGCGACATTCTTGCCGAATGTGGAATCCGGCCAAAGCTTGACGGCAATCTACCTACCTAAGCAAGGCACCATATTTTTCCATGACGGCAAGCAAATTGCTCAAATCCCAGGAGTCGATTTCTCCAAAGCCTTTTTTGGCATCTGGTTGGATCCAAAAACCAGTGCGCCAAAGTTGCGTACCGAATTGCTTGGTCAGAGTTGCCCGCCACCACTATTTAATGAGGCTTGTTAGTTAATGAAATCTTTTCTCTTGAAGCTTGCTCCCGCTGTATTGTGTAGCTTATTGTTATTGGCTTGCTCAAGTCCAAACGTATCTCAGTATGCCAATGAGAAACCCACTTTAGATTTGAGTGAATACTTTTCTGGAACGATTGATGCTTATGGCATCTTTACGGATCGTAGTGGTGTAGTGAAGAAAAGATTTACCGTATTGATTAAAGCCAATTGGCAAGTGATTGATGGTAAGAAAGTCGGTACCTTGGATGAGAGTTTTGATTACTCCGATGGCACAAAACAAAAACGCATCTGGACCTTAACGGAAGTATCCCCAGGTAAGTATGTGGGCAGTGCTGATGACGTCGTAGGTGAAGCCTTAGGTGATGCTGCAGGCAATGCGCTTAATTGGGCCTATACCTTAGCACTACCGGTAGATGGCACTATTTATCACGTGCAATTTAACGACTGGATGTATCTGGTCACACCGAAAGTCATGTTGAACAAAGCCAAGATGAGTAAGTTTGGAATTGATCTTGGTGAAGTAACTCTGAGCTTTTATAAGCGCTGAGCGATAGAATATTCATTAAGCATTATTGGGAGTTTTTGTGAGAATAGAAGATACGGATCCAGCAAGACACGCTGGTATTGAATACCCTATGGAAGTGAGTGCCCCGGTATTCGCGCCCATTAAAGTGGTTGAAGAGAAAGATAAGGCGGTAAACGTCGCACGTCAAAATGCCAAGCTTGAATATGATCGCATCATGGAGCAGGCCGAAGTATTGATGCGGCAAGCTAGGGCCTTACAGGCAAGACTGGATGCAACTGAGATGGTTCACAGTGCTAAGTTTGGCTTTAATCCCATTCATGGGAAGATCTACCATCTGTATTACGATGAGCGCAATGCCGTGAATATCCTCATTCAGAATGGCCCCAAGGATTGGAGTTGTGGAATCCCAAATAACTGGATCTACTCTATGGCAGTCAAAAAACTAGGCGACAGCACATGGGCTGTCGTCGAAGAAGACCCAGTCTAAAGCGCTTGGATGCTGCTAGCGCATATTCAGACTCTTAGCAATCAGACTAAATGCAGCATATTCTTGATTGAGTTTGTCTTGTAGTTCTTTTCCAGTGAGCACTGCGGAAGACTCGCCTACCTCATCGAGGTAGCGTAAGGTGTCAGGCTCTTCATCGCCTGGCTATAAGCGCTCACGATTTGTCCAAGCCGTTCAGGCTTTGTCCCTTTAGGAGC
>Ga0007869_1000254_pt1 | contig 9074 bp, 6 predicted proteins | sample CryBogCBH03Jun09_FD_55001 | JGI IMG/M metagenome (GOLD analysis project Ga0007869, IMG submission 55001) | Freshwater microbial communities from Crystal Bog, Wisconsin, USA - CBH03Jun09 | ecosystem: Environmental > Aquatic > Freshwater > Lake | place: Crystal Bog, Wisconsin, USA | collected... | reverse complement strand
ATCTCGAAGACGTGACGGAACACTGGTGGGTTCTCCACTTCAGCGTCAGCTGGAAGTGTTAGGTAGTAGGCACCAAAGACCATGTCCTGAGCAGGCTCAGTAATAGGACGACCGGTTGCCGGTGTGAAGATGTTGTTTGTAGACAACATCAAGATGCGTGCTTCAGCCTGTGCTTCAGCAGAGAGCGGTACGTGTACCGCCATCTGGTCACCGTCGAAGTCAGCGTTGAACGCCTTACATACGAGTGGGTGAATCTGAATGGCCTTACCGTCTACAAGTACTGGCTCGAAAGCCTGGATACCAAGTCGGTGAAGNGTCGGTGCACGGTTAAGAAGTACTGGGTGCTCACGAATAACTTCTTCGAGAACGTCCCATACAACTGCCTTACGGCGTTCAACCATGCGCTTAGCGCTCTTGATGTTCTGAGCCATCTGCGTTTCAATGAGTCGCTTCATAACGAAAGGCTTGAAGAGTTCAAGCGCCATCATCTTTGGCAGACCACACTGGTGCAGTTTGAGCTGAGGTCCAACAACAATTACTGAACGACCTGAGTAGTCAACGCGCTTTCCGAGCAAGTTCTGACGGAAACGTCCCTGCTTACCCTTCAACATGTCTGAAAGTGACTTCAGTGGTCGACCTGACTGGCCAGCAACTGGACGTCCACGACGACCGTTGTCGAACAACGCGTCGACTGCTTCTTGGAGCATTCGCTTTTCGTTGTTAACAATGATGTCTGGAGCACCGAGGTCAAGCAAGCGCTTGAGTCGGTTGTTGCGGTTGATCACACGACGGTAAAGGTCGTTGAGGTCTGATGTCGCGAAGCGTCCACCGTCGAGCTGCACCATTGGGCGAAGGTCTGGCGGAATAACTGGCACTGCTTCGAGGATCATGGCACGTGGGTCATTAAGACGACGGCCCTGGTCATCACGACGGTTGAACGACTGAACAATGGCGAGGCGCTTAAGGAACTTGGCGTGACGCTGAGCACTAAGTGGCTTGCGGCCATCCTTAGCGTCAATCATCTCGCGCATTACCTTTTCTTCTTCGTCAAGATCCATGCGGTCGATTAGTTGCAAGATTGCGTTAGCTCCCATGCCACCTTCGAAGTATTCCCCGTAACGGAATTCCATTTCACGGTAGAGAACTTCGTCTTCAATGATCTGACGTGAGTGCAGGCCTTCGAATGTGTCGAATGCTTGCTTCGCAAGTTCGCGTTCTTCGGCGAAACGTGAACGAACAGCGTCCAGTTCCTTCTCAGTTCCACGCTGAAGTGCGCGAAGTTCAGTTTCCTTCGCTCCTTCTGACTCGAGCTTTGCGGCACGAGCTTCGATGTCCTTCAACTTGGTGTCGAGTGCCTTAACTTCGCGCTCTGCAATTTCAATCAATTCGTCTGAGAGACCTTGGCGAAGATCGCTGAGGTCTTCGTGACGACGATCAATTTCAACGTGGGTAACCATGTGCGCGGCGAAGTAAATAACCTTCTCGAGCTGCTTGGCCTTGAGTTCTTCCTTTGGAAGTGTTCCCATAAGAAGGTAGGCAAGCCATGAGCGTGTTCCACGCAAGTACCAAATGTGAACTACTGGTGCAGAAAGGGCAATGTGTCCCATGCGGTCACGACGAACTTTGTCACTCGTAACTTCAACACCACAGCGCTCACAAACGATTCCCTTAAAACGAACTCGCTTGTACTTTCCACATGCACATTCCCAAGCCTTCTGAGGTCCGAAGATCTTTTCGCAGAAAAGACCATCCTTCTCAGGGCGCAGTGTGCGGTAGTTGATTGTCTCAGGCTTCTTAACTTCTCCTGAAGACCAACTACGGATGTTTGATGCAGTGGCGAGGCCAATGCTTAGTTCTTCAAACTGGTTGACGTCGAGCGGACTCATGACAACTTCCTTTCGGCAGCGCGGCGGGCATCTTCTTCGTCAGAACCNCGCTCAGGTCGACTGATGTCGATTCCGAGTTCGCGAGTAACTGAGAAGAAGTCTTCTTCAGTGTCTGCAAGATCAACGTGCTGCTTGTTCTTGTCACGTACTTCTACGTTTAGACAGAGTGATTGCATTTCCTTGATAAGAACCTTGAATGATTCTGGGATACCAGGCTCTGGCAAGTTCTGACCCTTAACGATTGCTTCGTAAGCGCGCTCGCGGCCCTTCATGTCGTCTGACTTCACAGTCAAGAGTTCTTGAAGTGCGTAAGCAGCTCCGTATGCTTCGAGAGCCCAAACTTCCATTTCTCCGAAACGCTGACCACCGAACTGCGCCTTACCACCAAGTGGCTGGGCAGTGATCATTGAGTATGGACCAGTTGAACGTGCGTGAATCTTGTCGTCGACCATGTGAGCGAGCTTCAAGATGTAGGCGTAACCAACTGAGATTGGATTGTCGTATGACTCACCAGTACGTCCGTTAAACAATGTGACCTTGCCGTCATTGTCGCCAGCAAGCAAGCGCTTACCGTTTCGACCGTCGACGTTAAGAGTCTGGAATGTCTTTTGGATCGTTGGCTTGTCCTTCGCACGCTCGGTCTCGTCCCAGTGCGCACCGTCAAACGATGGCGTTGAAACGTAGATCGCAGGCTCTGTGCGTGGACGAGTCTTACGGAATGGTCGGCTTGCAGGGTTGTTCTGGTCAGTCTGACCTGAAGTTCCTACTGCTGGGTTGACAGTGATGCCTTCCCAACCGTGACGAGCCGCGTAACCGAGGTGAGATTCAAGAACCTGACCAACGTTCATACGACTTGGTACACCAAGTGGCGACAAGATGATGTCAACTGGTGTTCCGTCTTCCATGTACGGCATGTCTTCTTCAGGAAGGATCTTTGAGATAACACCCTTGTTACCGTGGCGTCCGGCGAGCTTGTCACCTTCAGAGATCTTTCGCTTCTGAGCAACATAAACCTTTACAAGCTGGTTAACACCAGGCTGCATTTCGTGGTCTTCGTCGCGGCTGTACACCTTGACGTCGATAACTTTTCCAGATTCACCGTGGGGAACCTTGAGTGATGTGTCTCGTACTTCACGAGCCTTTTCACCGAAGATTGCACGAAGCAGACGCTCTTCTGGGCTCTGCTCAGTTTCACCCTTTGGAGTGACCTTACCTACGAGGATGTCGCCAGGCTGAACTTCAGCACCGATGCGAACAATTCCACGGTCGTCGAGGTCAGCCAAGATGTCGTCTGGCAAGTTAGGAATGTCTCGAGTGATTTCTTCGGCACCAAGCTTGGTGTCGCGAGCGTCAATTTCGTATTCCTTAACGTGGATAGAAGTAAGAACATCGTCACGAACAAGGCGTTCGTTAAGAATGATCGCGTCTTCGTAGTTGTACCCTTCCCATGGCATGTACGCCACGAGCAAGTTCTTACCAAGTGCGAGTTCACCGTTGTAGGTAGATGTTCCGTCTGCAAGAAGGTCACCCAACTTCACAGTTTCGTTTCCGAACACGAGTGGCTTCTGGTTAATAGAAGTGTCCTGGTTCGAACGACGGAACTTGTTTAGGTTGTACTGCTTCTTACCGAGTTCCTTACCGTAACGGTCAACAACACCCTTTTCGTACTGAACAACAATGCGGTCACCAGAAACAGAAGCAACAGTTCCGTCTCCTTCAGCAATGAGCACGTCACCAGAGTCAAGAGCAGCGCGAGCTTCCATTCCAGTTCCAACGAATGGAGCTTCTGGCATGATGAGCGGCACAGCCTGCTTTTGCATGTTCGCACCCATCAACGCGCGCTGGGCGTCGTCGTGTTCTACGAATGGAATAAGTGCAGTAGCAACAGAAATAACCTGACGTGTTGAAACGTCCATCAGTTCAACTTCGTCTGGCTTCACAAAGTCAATTTCTGACGTTGTTGAAGAAGACTTGTTTGATGAACCAACGCGAAGTCCGGTTCCAATTGGTCCACGACGTACAAGTACGCGGTCGGCCAAAATCTTTCCAGATGCGTCAACTTCAGTGTTCGCCTGAGCAATAACGAAACGCTCTTCAGCGTCAGCGGTGAAGTATTCAACATCACCCGTTACTTTTCCGTCCTTAACAATGCGGTACGGAGTCTCAATGAATCCGTATTCGTTAATACGTGCATAGTTAGCGAGGTAACCAATAAGTCCTACGTTCGGACCTTCTGGAGTTTCAATAGGACACATTCGTCCGTAGTGAGAGGAGTGAACGTCTCGAACTTCAAGACCCGCACGCTCACGAGAAAGTCCACCAGGTCCCAGCGCTGAAAGACGACGCTTGTGCGTTAGTCCCGACAGTGGGTTGTTCTGGTCCATGAACTGACTGAGCTGTGACGTTGCGAAGAATTCCTTAATCGCAGACATCACTGGGCGGATGTTGATCAATGTCTGAGGTGCAATTGACTCAACGTCTTGTGTGTTCATACGCTCACGTACAACGCGCTCCATACGTGAAAGTCCAGTGCGCAGTGCGTTCTGGATTAGTTCACCGACTGAACGGATACGACGGTTCGCGAAGTGGTCCTGGTCGTCAATGTGGTACGTAGTTTCTTTTGCAGTGCGGTCACGAGCAAGGTTTAGGAGGTACGTTGCGGTTGCAAGTACTTCGGCCTTTGAAAGAACGTGCAGCTCTGGGTTTGGCTTCTCAAGAAGGTCACCGAAGAGTTCTACGTTCTTTGCAACTTCTGCACCAAGCTTGATGTCGAGCTTGTAGCGACCTACGCGTGAAAGGTCGTAACGCTTTTCAGAGAAGAATGCACCTTCGAAGTACTGACGAGCAGCTTCGATAGTTTGCACTTCACCTGGACGAGCACGACGGTAGATCTCGAGCCATGCAGTTTCCTGGCTGGCCTTGAGGAAGTTCTCAGGAGTGTCCTCCATGTTGTACTTGTCCATGTGCTTGGCNATTTCGGTGTGCGCCTTTTTCCAGTCAGTGTGGAACTGGTCTTCGAGGAAGTCGAAGTGTTCAACGAACTTNTTNAAGAATGCTTCGTCCATNGAAGTGTCGAGTGCACGAAGAAGTGTGAAGATCGAAATACGACGCTTACGTGCAATACGTGCACCAGCGTTCGCAGACTTGTTCTTCTTTTCTTCAAGGTCAACCTGCAACCATTCACCACGGCCCGGGTGGATGGTTCCTTCAAAAGCAACCTTCTCGTCCTTGCCAGGCTGGAACAAAACACCAGGTGAACGAACGAGCTGTGAAACAACCACACGCTCTGTTCCGTTGATGATGAATGTTCCTTGTTCGGTCATGATTGGGAAGTCACCCATGAACACGGTCTGCTCTTTAATTTCTCCAGTTTCAGAGTTCAAGAAACGTGCGTGAACGAAAATTGGCTGTGAGTAAGTAGTTGCGCGTTGGCGACACTCTTCAACAGTGAACTTCGGTGGGCTCTTCAGATCCATGTCATCTGGATCGAACTCGAGTTCTAGCGACAAGCGACCTGTGAAGTCACTGATTGGCGAGATGGCTTCAAAAGCTTCACGCAATCCTTGCTTCATAAATAGGTCGAAGCTGTCGCGCTGAATCTCGAGCAGGTTAGGTAGAGGATATGCCTCACCCAACGCTGAGAAGTTAAAACGTACTGGGCTAAGGGACCGAGACGTCAACAGAAAATCCTCCATGTAAGTGGGTGGCGTGACCATGACCAAATGACGATTCGCGTCAGGGGTTGACGAAATAGGCAGAAGGACAGGGTCTGACAATGCTACTGGCGCAAGAGGTCAATGCGCAAGTGGCGCTCCTTAGGAGACGCTTCCGCGGGGCGGATGCCTAAACCATAAGCACCCTGCCCGAGGTCAAGCACCCTAGATAAAGAAAAAGCCCCGACTGGCGAACCAGTCGGGGCTTTTTGCTTGAAAACGTTGGGTTACTTAACTTCAACCGTTGCGCCAGCAGCTTCAAGAGCAGCCTTTGCCTTGTCGGCGTCAGCCTTAGAAACCTTTTCGAGTACAGGCTTTGGAGCGCCGTCCACGAGGTCCTTAGCTTCCTTAAGACCGAGGTTAGTAAGGGTACGAACTTCCTTAATAACAGCAATCTTCTTTTCGCCACCGTCAGTCAAAATGACGTCGTAGTCACTCTTCTCTTCAGCAGCTCCGCCGCCAGCGCCAGCGCCGCCAGCAGGTGCAGCAACAGCTACAGCAGCAGGTGCTGCAGCAGATACGCCAAACTTCTCTTCGAATTCCTTGAGTAGTTCGCTCAATTCGATTACAGAAAGTTCTGCAATTCCGTCGAGGATCTGATCCTTAGTCAATGTTCCAGCCATGGTGATTCCTTTCTTCTTTACGTTTTGGTACTGCGTTGATTTGTTATTCGGCCGGTTCGCTCGCGACTTCCTCGGAAGGAGCCTCGGTGGTTTCAGCTTCAGCAACAGCTTCTACAGCCGTTTCTTCAACTGCGACCTCCGCGACCTCTGCCGCGGCGTCGTCGCTCGCTGCCGGAGCAGCTTCCTCGACCCCGGCCGGAGTCTCGGCAGCCTCAACACCTCTTCGACTACTGGAGCTGGCGCAGCAGCGCCACCCTTGGAGTCGATGAGGGCCGAGAGGCCGTAGGCGAAGTTTTGCGGCACAGCCTTGATAAGGCCGGCCATGGTGCGAAGTGGTGAAGCGATGAGTCCTGCAAGTTGTGCAAGAAGAACATCGCGACTTGGAAGGTCTGCAAGTGCAACTAGGTCACTAAGTGAAAGTGCCTTACCGTCAAGAACACCACCCTTAATAACGAGCTTTGGTGATTCCTTTGCGAAGTCCTTAAGAGCCTTTGCGACTGCCGAGACGTCACCGTCAACGAAAGCAATTGCCGTTGGTCCAACGAGGAACTCAGTCATTGGCTCAACTGATGTTCCAGTGATTGCGCGACGAACGAGTGAGTTCTTGAAAACTTTGTAGTCAGCGCCAAGTCCACGGAGTTGCTTACGCAACTGCTGGATCTCGGTAACGGTTAGACCGCGGTATTCAGTAACGACAGCGGTTGATGTTGTTTCAACGCGGGCCTTTACTTCGTCGACTGTTTCGACCTTCTCGGGGCGAATCTTGCTCATACTGACTCCTTCACCGGATGCCGCCCGGTACGGGCCTCAACATCCAAGCGAACAAGTCGTACCCGAGGGCAACAACTCGAACTCCTCGTCGGGCGAATCTTTCGATTCTTTAAGTGGTTTCCCACACCGGATGTCTCTGGCGTTCTTAAAAAACTTTTTGCACAAACTTCATGCAGGTACAACATCGTAGTGACGGGGCGGGTGCCCCGTCAAAACGTTATTAGGCGTTAGCCAAAACTTCTTCTTGTTCCTTCGTACGAGCTGGGTCGATCTTGACGCCAGGTCCCATAGTTGAAGAAACGGTAATGCTCATGATGTAACGGCCCTTGGCGCTAGCTGGCTTCACACGAGTCAACTCGTCAATGACTGCCTGCACGTTAGCGACGAGGTCTTCCTTTGAGAAGCTGACCTTTCCAACGCGTAGTTGAACGTTTCCGACCTTGTCACAGCGGTACTCAACACGTCCACCCTTGAATTCGCCAACTGCTTTAGCGACGTCCATGGTTACGGTTCCAGTCTTAGGGTTTGGCATAAGTCCACGTGGTCCAAGTACTCGTCCAAGTCCACCAACTTGACCCATGAGGTCAGGAGTAGCGATCGCAATGTCAAAGTCGAGGAATCCACCAGCAACCTTGGCAACAAGGTCGTCAGCACCAACGAAGTCAGCGCCTGCGTCACGTGCAGCCTGTGCGTATTCACCAGCGGCGAATACAGCTACTCGGTTGGTCTTTCCAGTTCCTGAAGGAAGTGAAAGAGTTCCGCGAACGAGCTGCTCAGCCTTACGTGGGTCAACACCAAGACGGACTGCAACTTCAACTGTTTCGTCGAACTTGGCAGTCGCAACTGCCTTTACCTTCGCAACAGCTTCAGCAATAGTGATGAGCTCTTCACGGTTTACCTGTGAAAGAGCGTTGATGTATTTCTTACCGTGCTTCATTATTTCTCCTATTGCCCTACTGAGATGCCCATAGAGCGAGCAGTTCCAGCGACTTGTAGCTTGGCCTGCTCGAGGTCATCAGTGTTGAGGTCCTTGAGCTTGGTCTTGCGATTTCTTCAACTTGTGCCATGGTCACACTTGCGACAGTCTCACGACCTGCGGTGTGTGCACCCTTAGCGATTCCTGCAGCTTGGCGAAGAAGCACCGGTGTTGGAGGAGTCTTAAGTACGAATGAGAATGAACGGTCGTCGTAGATTGAAATGTCAACCGGGATAACCGTGCCCTTCATTGCTTCCGTAGCAGCGTTGTACTGCTTGCAGAACTCCATGGTCTGAATACCGTGGGGTCCTAGGGCTGTACCAACTGGCGGCGCAGGCGTTGCTCCGCCTGCTTCCAGCTGGATCTTTACTACTGCAACAACTTTTTTAGCCATGAGCTATTTCTCCTTATGCGATCTTTAGAGCTTCGTAACTTGAGTGAAGTCAAGTTCAACTGGTGTTTCACGACCGAAGATGTCAACAAGCACTTTGACCTTGAGCTGGTCTTCGTTGATCTCGGCGACGTGGCCAGAGAACGTTGCGAAAGGACCAGTCTTGATCTGCACTGTGTCGTTTACTTCGAATTCGTGCGTCGGTGCGCGACGCTTTGCGGTTGGCTGCTCAACACCTTCGACAATTGGTCGAATGATGTTGTCAACTTCACGGCGAGTTAGTGCGGTTGGGCGAGTCTTCTCAGCACCAACGAATCCAGTAACACCAGGGGTTGAGCCAATCACGTAGAAAATTTCTGGATCTGGTTCGCAACGAATGAGCAAGTAGCTAGGGAACATGCGCTTTGAAACAGTTACCTTTTTGCCAGCCTTGAATTCAGTGACATCTTCTTCAGGCAGGTAGATCTCGTAAATACTGTCGGTGAGCTCACGAGACTTAACAATGTTGTTAAGAGCGCCAATTACTTTTTGCTCGTGACCAGCAAAGGTGTGCACGATGTACCAGCGACCAGGACGGTCAAAAGCACTCTCGGCGATTGGATCTTCGTCGAGACCGTCTTCAAGAATGGTGACGTCAAGAATCTCTTCTTCGATCTCTACTTCTTCAATGTGGTTGATTTCGATGTCGCTCATGTGAGTGCCTTACTTCGTAAA
>Ga0007869_1000245_pt1 | contig 9193 bp, 5 predicted proteins | sample CryBogCBH03Jun09_FD_55001 | JGI IMG/M metagenome (GOLD analysis project Ga0007869, IMG submission 55001) | Freshwater microbial communities from Crystal Bog, Wisconsin, USA - CBH03Jun09 | ecosystem: Environmental > Aquatic > Freshwater > Lake | place: Crystal Bog, Wisconsin, USA | collected... | reverse complement strand
CCACCATATGTTTGCCTTGAATATTAGAGATATCAAAGCATTCGATACGCAGGGGAAGTTCGGCGAGACCCAAGGCGCTTTGAATCTCCTCCAGAGCCCGTCCAACTACGGCGACATCGTTGGAGCGTTTACTTAGGTATTGAATAAGCGCTTGGTGGGCGTTGCGAGCTACGGTGCGCATCATCTCGACTTTTTCGCCGCGCTGTGGAATAGAGATGTTGACCTTGTGACCCGCCATCCCTCCTAGCCATTCGGCAACCGCAGCGGTATCGCTCGGCTCACGATCAACCAGAATCTCTGAGGGAGCCTTACTCTCGATATAGATCTTGGCGAGGGCTGCGGAGATGACATCTTCCTCTTCAAGCACATCTGAGAGGTCAATGATCCAAGCGCGGGAGGCGATGATCCTTCCGGCGCGAATAGAAAAGAGAGAAGCTGCGGCGTGGGTGACCTCTTGGTGAATCGCGATCAAATCTGCTGAGAAATTATTATTCAAAGAGGTCTCGGTAAATTCAGTGGTCTTGCCTAACGCTTCTAGTTGATCGCGGAGCCTGGCGGCAAGTTCAAACTCTTCATTGGCAGATGCGCGTTCCATATCGAGTTGGAGAGATTCGGCAATATCGGTCGGATTTCTATCGAGGTATGCGACCAGGTTCTTGGCGAGTTTGGTGTGCTCTTCCTGGGAAATCCAACCGACACAGGGGGCTGAGCATTTTCCAATATCGCCTAAAAGGCATTGCCGTTTGGTCGCCACTGCGCGATTAAAGTTCGACTGCGTGCAGGCGCGCACCGGAAAGGAGCGTTGCAGCACTTCTACAGTGCCACGTAGCGCCCAAGTATTTGTGAAGGGGCCGAAATACCTATTGCCCTTGACATGCTTCTGTCGCGAAACGAAGAGCCGTGGGTATTCTTCGGAGAGCGAGACCGCCAAGTAGGGGTATGTCTTGTCGTCTTTAAACTGCACATTGAATTGCGGATTAAAGGATTTAATCCAGGTGAATTCGAGAGCGAGGGCCTCAATCTCAGTGCCTACGATCGTCCAATCAACCCGAACCGCGGTATGCACCATGCGATAGGTTTTTGCAGCCAAATTTGAGCCAAAATAGGAGTTGAGTCTGTTCTTAAGATTCTTGGCTTTGCCTACATAGATGACACGATCATGCGAATCGTAGAAGCGATATACCCCAGGCTCGGTGGGGATATTGCTGGGGCGGTAATCCGCAGGGTTGCTCACGGCTAGCGCAGGACTTCCGCCAAGAATTTTCCGGTGTAACTCGCGGCAACCTTAGAGACTTCTTCTGGAGATCCCTCGGCGATGACGGTTCCTCCCCCTGCTCCACCTTCGGGACCCATGTCGATGACCCAGTCGGCAGACTTAATAACGTCGAGATTGTGTTCAATGACGACAACTGTATTACCGGAGTCAACGAGTCGATTGAGGACAATCAATAGCTTGCGAACATCTTCAAAGTGCAGGCCGGTGGTTGGCTCGTCAAGGACGTAGATGGTCCGCCCAGTCGANCGACGTTGCAACTCTGTCGCGAGCTTTACGCGCTGTGCTTCTCCGCCCGAGAGAGTCGGAGCAGATTGTCCGAGACGGACGTAGCCGAGGCCCACATCGTTGAGGGTCTTGAGATAGCGGGCAATCGCTGGAACGGATTCGAAGAAGTGTGAAGCCTCTTCAATCGGCATATCGAGTACCTGTGCGATCGTCTTGCCTTTGTAATGCACCTCGAGAGTCTCGCGGTTGTACCGCGCGCCGTGGCAGACCTCGCACGGAACATAGACATCGGGCAAAAAGTTCATCTCGATAGTAATCGTTCCATCACCGGCACAGTTTTCGCAGCGCCCACCCTTGACGTTAAAGGAGAAGCGACCCTGCTGATAACCACGAATTTTCGCTTCAGTTGTCTCAGCGAAGAGGGCACGAATCTTGTCGAAGACGCCGGTGTAGGTAGCCGGGTTGGAACGCGGAGTGCGGCCAATCGGAGATTGATCTACGTGGACCACCTTGTCGAGTAGATCTATTCCAGTAATGGTGCGATGGCGCCCAGGAACGATGCGCGCTCCATTGAGCTTGTTGGCAAGAACGGAGTAGAGGACATCATTTACCAAGGTCGATTTTCCAGAGCCGCTAACTCCGGTTACAGCCACAAAGAGTCCCAGAGGAAATGCGACGCTAATGCTCTTTAAATTATTCTCCTTCGCCTCTTTAACGACGAGAGCACGTTTTGCATCTCGCGGGCGACGTTCCGCAGGGATCGGAATGAAACGACGTCCCGCTAAGTAATCCCCGGTGATTGATTCTGGAGCAGTGATTAACGCTTGATAGTCGCCGGAAGAGACCACCTTGCCGCCATGCTCGCCGGCACCGGGTCCGATATCGACAATCCAGTCGGCTATGCGAATTGTGTCTTCATCGTGTTCAACGACGATCAGAGTATTTCCGAGGTCGCGCAGCCGGGTTAAGGTCTCGATGAGGCGACGGTTATCTCGCTGATGCAGTCCAATGCTCGGTTCATCAAGGACGTAGAGAACTCCTGTAAGTCCGGATCCAATTTGAGTAGCAAGTCGAATGCGCTGTGCTTCTCCGCCAGAGAGAGTCGCAGCAGGGCGTTCGAGCGAGAGGTAATCCAAACCAACATCGAGCAGGAAGCCCAGACGTGCGTGGACCTCTTTGAGAACACGATCGGCAATCTTCTTTTCACGGGCGTTGAGAGAGATCTTCTTGAGGAAGATGGCGCACTCGGCGATAGAGAGTTCACAAATCTGCCAAATATTCTTTCCACCTAGCGTCACCGCTAATACCTCTGGCTTGAGGCGCGCTCCTTTGCAGACGGGGCAGGGAGTTTCCCGCATATACGCTTCATATTTTTCACGACTGAAATCTGAATCAGTTTCGGCATGCTTGCGCTCAATGAATCCTAAGACACCTTCAAAGCCAGTTGAGTAGTTGCGAACACGACCATAGCGATTCTTATACTTAACATGCACTTCGTAATCAGAGCCATAAAGCACCGCTTCACGCGCCTTCATCGGCAGCTTGCTCCATGGCTTATCCATAGAGAAGCCGAGCTCGTCCGCTAGTCCTTGTAAGAGTCGATTGAAGTATTCGGCGGAGTGGCCACCCGCCCACGGTGCAATGGCACCTTCATTGAGAGAGAGCGAGTCATCCGGTACAACCAGTTCCTGATCCACCTCGAGGCGAGTACCAATTCCAGTGCACTCGGGGCAGGCCCCGAAAGGTGAGTTGAAGGAGAAGGAGCGGGGCTCCATCTCTTCAAAGGAGAGGCCACAATCGTGGCAGGCCATATGTTCGCTGAAGGTTCGCTCCTTCTCAGGATCGGTAGCTTTAGTATCCACAAAATCCAGTACAACCAAACCGCTCGCTAGTTTCAGCGCAGTTTCAATGGAGTCAGTGATTCGCGACTTCGACTCCTTCTTGACCGCGAGTCGATCCACAACGACCTCAATAGTGTGCTTCTCTTGCTTCTTGAGTTTTGGAACCTCATTGAGCGAATAGACGGTTCCATCTACCCGGGCGCGCGAAAATCCTTGTGTTGTGAAATCAGTAAAGAGATCCAGGAACTCCCCTTTACGTTCGCGGACGACAGGAGCGAGAACTTGAAATCGCACTCCCTCGTCTAATGCAAGGATCTGATCGACAATATTCTGTGGCGTCTGTCGAGCAATAGGCTTTCCGCAATTTGGACAATGTGGACGACCGGCGCGAGCGAAGAGGAGGCGGAGGTAGTCATAGACCTCGGTGATGGTCCCAACAGTTGAGCGAGGATTTCGGTTGGTGGACTTCTGGTCGATAGAGACCGCTGGAGATAGCCCTTCAATGAAATCGACATCAGGCTTATCCATCTGGCCGAGAAATTGGCGTGCGTAAGCCGAGAGAGACTCCACATAGCGCCGTTGCCCCTCGGCAAAGATGGTGTCAAAGGCGAGTGAGGATTTACCCGAGCCAGAGAGACCGGTAAAGACGATGAGCGCATTCCGCGGTAAATCGAGTGATACATCCTTGAGGTTGTGCTCGCGCGCTCCTCGAATTATGAGGCGATCTGTGCTCAAACGCCTGCCTCCTCCATGCCTCGTAGTTCACGCTTTAGTTCGCGCAGTTCATCGCGCAGCCGCGCAGCGAGCTCAAATTGCAATTCAGCAGCTGCCGACTTCATCTGATCAGTGAGCGATTCTATGAGAGCGAGGAGTTCTTGTCGTGGCAGAGATGCCCCTTTAGGACGTTGATGCTTAATCGCCGGGGTCTGATTCGCTTTATTCTTTGATCCAACTGTGAGAGAGGCGCTATCTTCGGCCTCTTTTGTGATGAGATCGGTGATATCGGCGATCTTCTTCCGCAATGGAGTGGGATCGATTCCATTTTCTAGGTTATAGGCAACCTGCTTTGTGCGACGACGATTGGTCTCGTCAATCGCCTGAGCCATCGCTGGAGTTACGCTATCGGCATACATATGGACTTCACCGGAAACGTTACGGGCGGCGCGGCCAATCGTTTGAATTAATGAGGTGGCCGACCGCAAGAAGCCCTGTTTGTCAGCATCGAGGATCGCCACAAGAGAGACCTCGGGAAGATCTAACCCTTCGCGAAGTAGATTAATTCCAATCAGAACGTCATATTCGCCCGAACGAAGTTCGCGGAGCAATTCAACGCGGCGAAGGGTATCTACCTCAGAGTGCAGATACCGAACTCTTATGCCGAGACCCAAGAGATAATCTGTTAAATCCTCAGACATCTTCTTAGTGAGCGTTGTGACAAGAACTCTCTCGTTTCTTTCAGCTCTTAATCGAATCTCACCCACGAGGTCATCGATCTGCCCTTTAATGGGCTTAAGAATGATGGCAGGGTCGATGAGACCGGTTGGACGAATAACTTGCTCGACTACATGCCCTTGCACTTTTTCGAGCTCATATTTTCCGGGAGTCGCGGAGAGATATACCGTCTGACCCTTTCGAGTTAAGAATTCATCGAAGCGAAGTGGTCGATTATCCATTGCGCTGGGAAGGCGGAAACCATGTTCAACGAGGGTGCGTTTGCGCGAAGCATCCCCTTCATACATAGCTCCGATTTGCGGGACTGTCACGTGTGACTCATCGATGACCACTAGGAAGTCCTCCGGGAAGTAGTCCAAGAGGCAGTTCGGTGGTGAGCCGGCGCCACGTCCATCGATGTGGCGCGAGTAATTTTCGATTCCACTACAGAACCCAAGCTGCTGCATCATCTCAATGTCGAAGGTGGTGCGCATACGCAGACGCTGCGCCTCTAACAATTTGCCAGCACGCTCAAATTTGAGAACGGCCTCTTCCATCTCTTCGGTGATATCGGCAATGGCGCGCTTCATGGTCTCGTCGCCCGCGGAGTAGTGAGATGCTGGAAAGATATACATCTCGCTCTCATCGGCGATGATCTCACCCGTTAGTGGATGCAGGGTCATGATCTTCTCGATCTCATCACCAAACATCTCGATGCGAATCGCATGCTCTTCATACATGGGAATTATCTCGATCGTGTCACCGCGCACCCGGAAGGTGCCACGCTCAAAGGCCATATCGTTGCGCTTGTACTGCACATCGACGAAGCGTCGGAGCAGTTGGTTGCGCTCTATTGAGTCACCGACTCGTAGTCTGATCATTCGATCGACATACTCCTGCGGAGTACCCAAGCCATAAATACAAGAGACTGTCGCTACAACGATCACATCGCGGCGGGTGAGCAGTGAGTTAGTCGCTGAGTGGCGCAACCGTTCGACCTCTTCGTTAACAGAGGAGTCCTTCTCGATAAAGGTATCGGATTGCGGAACGTAGGCTTCGGGTTGGTAGTAGTCGTAGTAAGAGACGAAGTATTCGACAGCATTATTTGGCAGCAGCTCTTTAAACTCGTTAGCCAACTGCGCAGCCAAAGTCTTATTGGGCGCAAGAACGAGAGTAGGACGTTGCAATTGCTCAACGAGCCATGCAGTTGTGGCTGACTTTCCCGTACCTGTAGCACCGAGGAGAACGACATCCTGCTCCCCCGCCTGAATCCGGCGAGTAAGGTCCGCGATTGCAGTGGGCTGATCACCCGATGGGGTGTACTCGCTAATAACTTCAAAAGGCTTTACGCGACGCTGCAGATCGGTAACGGGCCTCATTTCATGCCCAATCGCGCCGGATAGAGGCGATCTTCATAAAGATTCTCGACCTGGCGGAGCAGCTCGTCTTCACTTCCCTCATTGATCAAAATGGCATCTGCAATCGCGGCGCGTTGCAGATCAGTGGCTTGTGCTTGCATCCGTTGAGTCACCTGATAATCCTTCATTCCGCGTTTGATGAGTCGGGCGCGGCGAGTATCCTCCGAGGCACTGACAGTGACCACAAAATCAAAGGGATATTTATGTTCGCTTTCAGCCAGGAGCGGAATCTGGCTCACCAAGATCGAATCTGGGTCTAGCTCGCTCACAATCTGATCAAAGGCAGCCCGGATTTTGGGGTGGGTTATCGCCTCGAGATCCTTGCGAGCAATAGCATCGCTGAAGATGATCTCCGCGAGGCGGGCTCGGTCAAGGTTGCCCTCCCGTAGTACCTCATCTCCGAAGCGGAGCAGAATCTCGTCAAAGCCCTCGGTTCCCCGCTCAACCACATCGCGTGCCAGCTGATCAAAGTCCAAGACCTCGGCGCCACAAGCGGCAAAATATTCGGCGGCGAGTGACTTTCCGGAGCCAATTCCACCAGTCAACGCAACGAGGAGCACCTAGTAAGCCTACTCACCACCTTTTATCCCGTCATCACGAGCGCAAATGCAAAAGGCCCCGACTTTACGTCAGGGCCTTCAACTTTAGGGGTGAGGTTTATTCAGCGACCTCTTCGACGGCATCGACTGCGGCTGCATCTGCTGCCTTAGCCTCTGCCTTCTGCTTCTTGTGAGCTAGGAAGCGCGCTTGAGCCTCAGCGTACTGACGCTCCCACTCTTCGCGTTGTGCTTCAAAGCCAGGGCGCCACTCTTGTGAGTCAGCGTCAAAGCCCTCTGGATAGATGAAGTTACCTTCAGCATCGTAGCGAGCTGGCATTCCGTATTGGGATGGGTCGAAAGCTTCGATCTCAACTTCATGCCCCTCGTTAGCCTGCTTGAGGGAGAGTGAGATACGACGACGCTCTAGATCGATATCGATGATCTTTACGAAGAGCTCATCGCCAACCTGGACAACCTGCTCTGGAATCTCAACGTGGCGCTCGGCCAACTCGGAGATATGCACGAGGCCTTCGATTCCTTCAAAGACGCGAATAAATGCGCCGAATGGAACCAACTTTGTGACCTCACCAGGAACAACTTGGTTGATGGTGTGGGTGCGTGCAAATGCCTGCCAAGGATCTTCTTGAGTTGCCTTGAGAGAGAGTGAGACGCGCTCGCGCTCGAAGTCAACTTCGAGAACTTCAACGGTCACTTCATCTCCTACTTCAACAACTTCACTTGGGTGATCAATGTGCTTCCAAGAGAGTTCAGAGACGTGAACCAAGCCATCTACTCCACCGAGATCAACGAAGGCTCCGAAGTTAACGATCGATGAAACCACACCGGTACGTACTTGGCCCTTGGTGAGTTGATTGAGGAATGTGGTGCGGGATTCAGATTGTGTCTGCTCGAGGTATGCACGGCGAGAGAGAACTACGTTATTGCGGTTCTTATCAAGCTCGATGATGCGGCATTCAACTTCTTTGCCGATGTAAGGAGTGAGATCACGGACGCGACGCATCTCAACGAGAGATGCAGGTAGGAATCCGCGAAGTCCGATATCAACAATCAAGCCACCCTTAACAACTTCGATGACCAAACCTGTGACGACCTCGTCGCGCTCCTTCTTGCCTTCGATCTCGCCCCAGGCACGCTCGTATTGAGCACGCTTCTTGGAGAGGATGAGGCGACCTTCTTTATCTTCCTTCTGGAGGACTAGGGCTTCTACGCGATCGCCGAGCTTTACGATCTCTGATGGATCGATGTCGTGGCGAATGGAGAGTTCACGAGAGGGAATTACACCTTCGGTCTTATATCCAATATCGAGGAGTACCTCTTCGCGATCTATCTGGACGACGATTCCAGAGACTAGATCTCCATCATTGAAATTCTTTATTGTGCCTTCGATTGCGGCTAGAAAATCTTCTGCGCTGCCAATGTCATTTACTGCGTGAATAGTGCTCAAGTTGCTCCGTAGGAATAGAAAGTAGTCGTTCGTAAATCTCGCACGGCGTGCGAAAGGCTAAGGGTACGCAGGCGGGGTATGAGGGTCAAACTGACTTTGTTATGCAGGGTCTAGACTGCACTCTGTGCGGGCTTATTGGGTAATTTTGAAGAATCCGAGGGCTCTGGCAATGATGCTGGCCGCCTTTCCTGCTCGCCTCGCCTACGGAATGGTCAGTCTGGATATCTTCTTCAAGGTGAAAGATGACACCCACTCCATCACGATTGCCGGTTTGGCAGCTGGTGCCAGTGGAATCGTGGGCTCCCTCAGCACCGGGATGCGAGCGGCAGTGATCGACCGATTGGGGCTCAAGATCCCGCTTCGGGTCTTCGTCCCGGCTTATGCCGTGGCCCTTGCCTCACTGGATCTCTGCCATGGGGCGCGATTATTGATCATCTTCTCCGCTCTCCTAGGTCTTACAGCGCCTCCTATCAACCTCTCTGTCCGTCCAATGTGGCGCACCGCCGTCCCTGAAGAGCAATATCGAACTGCCATCGCCATCGATACCGCCTCGATGAATTTAGGTGTCGTGCTTGGGCCGGCACTAGCAACCACTTTGGCCCTCTCGGGCCACCCCGCGAGCGGCTTGCTTACTACTGCGATCTTGATCCTGATCGGAGGGATTGCACTCTCCTCGTTGAAATTCACCAAGCAATGGCGCCCCGAGCAGCGCGAGGCCGGTGGGCAGACTCTCTTTCGCACAGCAGGCTTTCGTCTATTACTCGCTGAGGGAGTTCTGATCGGTTACGGGGGGTATGAGGGTCAAACTGACTTTGTTATGCAGGGTCTAGACTGCACTCTGTGCGGGCTTATTGGGTAATTTTGAAGAATCCGAGGGCGCTGGCGATGATGCTGGCCGCCTTTCCTGCTCGCCTCGCCTACGGAATGGTCAGTCTGGACATCTTCTTCAAGGTGAAAGATGACACCCACTCCATCACGATCGCCGGTTTGGCAGCTGG
>Ga0007869_1000233_pt1 | contig 9460 bp, 11 predicted proteins | sample CryBogCBH03Jun09_FD_55001 | JGI IMG/M metagenome (GOLD analysis project Ga0007869, IMG submission 55001) | Freshwater microbial communities from Crystal Bog, Wisconsin, USA - CBH03Jun09 | ecosystem: Environmental > Aquatic > Freshwater > Lake | place: Crystal Bog, Wisconsin, USA | collected... | reverse complement strand
ACTGCTTTTATTCGAAGCGATTATCTAAGCGACCAACACCTTCAATGATGATGCTGACATTGCTGCCAGGTTTCATAGAGCCGACACCAACTGAAGTTCCGCAGGCAATGATGTCACCCGCTTGCAGCGGAACATCTTGAGAAATCAGGCTCACTAATTTTGCGGGCGGGAAGATCATGTCGGCCACTGGATAGTTTTGACGCTCCTGATCGTTCAGAATAGTTTTGATATGAAGCTTGCTGGGGTCAACATCGGTAGTGATATACGGACCAAATACACCGAAGGTATTAAAGCTCTTAGAGCGAGTCCACTGCGCATATCCGGGGTCACGATTGAGAATTTCAATGGCAGTGACATCATTGATGCAGGTGTAACCAAAGATCGCCCTAGCAGCTTCAGTTTCATTAGCCTCATGACAGGGTTTGCCAATCACAATGCCAAGCTCGCCTTCATAGACTACTTTTCCAGAATAAGACTTTGGAGTGCGAATAGTTTGATTAGCCGCCAAGAAAGAATTATTCCCTTTTAAGAAGTACAAAGGCTCTACGGGCACGGCATGCTCTAGTTTGGTAACGAGGGCATGAAAGTTATCCACCATGGCTACCATCTTCGATGGGGTGCAGGGAATATCTATTACAACATCGGCAAGTTTGAGTGTTTCGCCTGTTGCTTTGGGTTGGTCAAAGAGATTTCCTGAGTAAACGGCAATGTGCTCGCCTTGCACTTGACCGAAACCACTTTTCCCCTGGTATTGAAATCTAAGCCATTGAGCCATAATGAATTCCTATAGAGTATTAAATATTTAGATAAGTAACATCTTACAAGGATGTATTGATGGGCAAGGCCCCTGAACTTACTTTTGCGGCGGAACTGGATCAGCCAGTTCGGTATATGGAGCGGACGCGTAACTACTATCTTGGTTTGGGTTACGACACGCCGTATGTCTGGGCGCACTATGTTGAGACACCCTTCACACCCCTGAGCAAGCCACTTAATCAGTCAGTCTTGGGACTCATTACGACCGCCGTTCCCTATGACGCTAGTAAGGGCCCTCAGGTACAGGCGCGCCGTACAACTCGACAGCAAAGTTTTATCAGCCCTATTGTGATTCGGTTGATGGGGATATTGATCTTCGAATTGCGCACGTTGGGATTGATAGGCGTAATGCCAATATGGAAGACAGCGCTTGTTGGTTTCCATTGGACGCAGCTAAGCGATCTGTTGCAGCGGGAAGGGTAGGTTCGGTTTCAGCAAACTTTTATGGCTTACCGACCAATCGCAGTCAGCGCCATACTTTAGAAATTGATGCCCCTATTATTTTGGAAATGCTGCGAGCTGACAAAGTCGATGTTGCTGTATTGATTCCCAATTGCCCGATTTGCCACCAAAGTCAGAGTCTATTGGCCCGCTATTTAGAGGACGCTGGGATTCCAACGGTCATCATGGGTGCTGCAAAAGATATTGTTGAGTACTGCGGTGTCCCGCGTTTCTTATTTAGTGACTTCCCTTTGGGTAATGCAGCCGCAAAGCCCAATGACCTAGATTCACAAGCACTCAATTTTGAGTTGGCGCTACGTCTTTTAGAAAGCGCTCCGGCCCCAAGAACTACCGTGCAGTCGCCCTTAAGGTGGTCTACAGATCCAGCTTGGAAACTGGATTATTCAAATCTGGAAAAATTATCCGCTGATGAAATCGCGCGCTTGCGGGATGAGGCGGAGAAAGCACGCATCACAGCGCGTGAATTAAGAATGAAAAGCGTTGGAGCGTAGATTGCTTTTAGGTTTGTCTTGTAATGGAGTAGTCGCAAAGGGCCAATAAAGCATCAGTTGCTTCATTTTGTGGAAATGCAGCGATGCAATCCAAGGCTAGCTTTGCTTCACGCTGCGCAGCCGCTTGTGTGTAATCTAGAGCGCCTGAATTTTGCACTGCCAATAAAATTTGCTCAAAAATATCTTCTGGTAAATCTTGGTTTTGTTCAATTGCTGCACGCACCAATAGACGCTCTTCCGCACTGCCATTCTCTAGAAGATAAATTAATGGGAGTGTTGGCTTGCCTTCGCGTAAATCATCGCCGGCATTTTTGCCCATCTGTGCTGCGCTAGCTGTGTAATCGAGCAAATCATCCATCAATTGAAATGCGGTACCAATATGACGACCAAAGGCAGCAGCCTGTTCTCTTTCAGCATCACTTGCTTTGGCCAAAATAGCGCCAAGCTCAGAGGAGGCTTCAAATAATTTTGCAGTCTTGTAGCGAATCACCTGCAGGTAACTCTCTTCATTCACTTCAGGATCGTGCATATTGAGCAGTTGCAAAACTTCGCCTTCAGCGATCGTATTAGTAGCATCTGACAGGATTTGCATAACGCGTAAGTCATTTGGCGCCACCATCATTTGGAAGGCTCTGGAATAGAGGAAGTCGCCAACAAGGACGCTAGCAGCATTTCCAAAAGCAGCATTAGCGGTTTCTCTGCCCCTTCTGAGGGTGGATTCATCGACGACGTCATCATGGAGGAGGGTGGCTGTGTGTATAAATTCCACAACAGCTGCCATCTCTAGGGTGTGTGGAGTTTCTTTGCCATTTGCCAGGGCTTTAGCCACTAGCAGTAATAGCGCAGGTCTAACCCGTTTTCCGCCAGGCCTGGATGATATAACCGGAGATTTGGTCGATTAAGGCCACTTTTGAGGCTAGGCGAAGGCGAATAACCCCATCTAAAGCCTTGAAATCTAAGGCAATTGGGGCCAAAATTTGGCTTAATTCATTGGTTTTGACAGTGCTCGTCATGCAAGATATAATAATGGGCTTAGCTCATCCAGGGTGGATTAGCTTAAACGTAGAATTAATTTGAGGTTTCACACCATGTACGCGGTCATAAAAACCGGTGGCAAACAGTATAAAGTTGCTGCAGGCGAAAAATTGAAAATAGAACAGATACCAGCGGAAATCGGCAGCGAAATCACTCTTGACCAAGTCCTCGCCGTTGGCGAAGGCGCTTCACTCAAATTGGGTGATCCATTGGTTAATGGTGCCGCTGTGATGGCCACTGTCATCTCCCAGGGACGTCACGATAAAGTGACAATCTTTAAGATGCGCCGTCGCAAGCATTACCAAAAGCACCAAGGCCATCGTCAGAATTTCACTGAAATTTTGATCAACACGATTAAAGCCTAATAAGGCAACGGTACATAGCAGGAGAAAGATATGGCACAGAAAAAAGGCGGCGGCTCGACACGAAATGGCCGCGACTCAGAATCGAAACGCTTAGGCGTTAAAGTATTTGGCGGCGAGCAGATCAATGCTGGCAGCATCATCATTCGTCAACGCGGCACACGAGTTCATCCTGGTGCNAACGTTGGTATTGGTAAGGATCACACTTTGTTTGCCTTAATTGACGGACAAGTGGAATTCGGCGTTAAGGGTGCTTTGAAGAAGGCCCAGGTTTCAGTTCTTCCGCGTTCATAAGGCGCCTGACTGAGACACGTTTGATTCAGATTTATTCCGAATTTAACTCTTAGGAACAGGCCTCGCTAGTGCGAGGCCTTTTTTATTCATGAAATTTATAGACGAAGCACGTATTGAAGTCATAGCTGGCCAAGGTGGCGCCGGGAGTGCTTCCATGCGCCGCGAAAAGTTTATTGAGTTCGGTGGACCCGATGGTGGTGATGGTGGCAAAGGCGGNAGCGTTTGGGCTATAGCNGATCGCAACATCAATACTTTGGTGGACTATCGNTACGCTAAAACACACACAGCTAAAAATGGTGAGCCTGGTCGTGGCGCTGATTGTTATGGTCGCGCAGGCGATGATATTGAGTTGCGCATGCCAGTTGGNACCATCATTGCTGATTACGATACTGGTGAGCCAATCGCTGACTTAACGACTCACGGTGAGCGTCTTTGCTTGGCGCAGGGTGGCGTTGGTGGCTGGGGAAATATTCACTTTAAAAGCAGTACCAATCGCGCGCCACGCCAGAAGACCAACGGTAAAGATGGTGAACGCCGCAAGCTCAAACTCGAATTAAAAGTATTGGCTGACGTTGGTTTATTGGGAATGCCCAATGCAGGTAAGTCGACGTTGATTACCGCAGTCTCCAATGCGCGTCCAAAAATTGCCGACTACCCATTTACAACATTACATCCAAATTTGGGCGTAGTTCGAGTGGGTGCTGAGCGTAGCTTTGTCATTGCAGATATCCCTGGATTGATTGAAGGTGCTGCTGAAGGCGCTGGCTTGGGCCATCGCTTCTTGCGACATTTGCAACGTACGGGCGTGCTCTTACACTTGGTTGATATCGCGCCATTTGATGAAAACGTAGATCCTGTGGCAGATGCCAAGGCTATCGTGAACGAGTTGCGCAAGTATGACGAGGCATTGGTAGAGAAACCGCGCTGGTTAGTCCTCAACAAAGTCGATATGATTCCTGAAGGGGATCGTAAAAAAGTAGTGGCTGACTTTGTGAAGAAGTTTAAGTGGAAGGGCCCTGTATTTGAGATCTCCGCTTTAACTGGCTTAGGTTGCGACAAGCTTTGCTATTCCTTGCAGGATTATTTGGATTCTGTGCGTCGCGATCGTGATGATGCTGAAGAGCGNGCTGCAGATCCGCGATATCAAGATCACGCTGAAGATAAAGCCCCAGANTAAATNCTCATTTGATAAGCTCAATTGATATGACAGTGCAAAAAGNAAAACGAATTGTTGTCAAAGTAGGATCCAGCCTTGTTACCAATAACGGTGAGGGCTTAGATCATGCCGCCATTGCGATGTGGGCAGAACAAATGGCTGCGTTGTTAGCTAGCGGCCACGAGGTATTGATGGTGAGCTCAGGTGCAATTGCTGAGGGCATGCAGCGTCTAGGTTGGACGAAGCGTCCACAAGAGATCCATCAACTACAAGCTGCAGCTGCGGTTGGGCAAATGGGTTTAGTGCAGGTTTATGAGAGTTGTTTTGCGCGTTTTGATTTACGCAGTGCGCAAATCTTATTAACGAATGCTGACTTGGCACACCCCGAACGTAACGCAAATGCTAAGGCCACTCTAGAAACTTTGCTGAAGTTGGGCGTGGTTCCGATCATTAATGAAAATGATACAGTGGTTACCGATGAAATTAAGTTCGGCGATAACGATAATCTTGCAGCACTAGTTGCCAATCTGATTCATGCAGATTTGCTGGTGATCTTGACTGATCAAGGTGGCTTATTTACAGCAGACCCAAGACGGGATGCCAGCGCAACTTTATTAAGTGATGCTGTGGCTGGAGATCCTGCTTTAGAAAAAATGGCGGGTGGCGCTGGTAGCGAGCTCAGTAAAGGTGGCATGTTGACTAAGGTATTGGCTGCCAAAGTTGCAGCTCAAACAGGCGCTGCAACGGTGATCGCTTCTGGTCATGAGCCTAAGGTATTAACTCGCCTATTGTCTGGCGAGAAAATTGGAACTTACCTAAGTTCCAAATCAAACTAGAGATACATCTAACTCTAGTTACTGCACCCCAAATGAATTGGTAGGCTTAGTGCCACCAGTAAAGCCATTTGGATTTAGTGCCTGAATAATTGTCTTGATGTTCTTCTCTTGTGAGTTGAAGTTACAAAATGCACCTTGGGCTAAAGAAGCTTGGTAACGATTGGGTACATTGCTCTGAATGCCTCTCCAGGTAGAGAGTGGATTTTCTTTCCAGGCTTGATTTTCAAATGTTCCGTATAGGCGCCATTGAAATGAGTCACAACGAATTCCCTCATATTGCGCTTGTTGGCCACCGCTAGGATTAGTGAGCACAACAATGTAGCGAGTAACCCCATCGGCCCCAATCAAAATGGAATCCGTATCCACCGCAAACTTGAAAATAGTGTGCTGAGATACATAGAATGGCACTAAGGTAGCTTTGTTGGGTGGATTGAGTGGCATTGCCGTAGCACCCTCTTTAAACACCATAGGTGCAAAAGGATCTAAACCGCTTTCCATGGGATCGCCTGCACAAGCAATCAAGCTAAGACTTATTATTGCGCTGCAAAAGTAGATCGAAGTGCGGCGTAATGTAAGGGTCATTTGGGTTTATCCGTAGGGTTGGGATTTTGTGAATGCTCTTCGCTGCCAGAATAAAGGGATTGAAAGATTTCAAGTGGGGATCCCCAAGCGAGCTGTTGCATTCTCATACCTCGGGAGAGGTAGCGAGCTAATTCAGAAAGGGCTAACTGGTAAACCTCACGCTTGAAGTCAATCACTGCATCAAGCTGGATCCAGAAGGGAACCCAGCGCCAGGCATCAAATTCAGGGTGTTCAGAGACGCGTAGGTCAATATCGCTATCTAGGCCGACTAAACGCAAGAGAAACCAAATTTGCTTTTGACCACGGTAAGCTGCTCGGTGAATGCGCGTGGCGTGTTGGCGGCGTAGGTACTCCTCAGGGACGTCATAACGAAGCCAATCCCTGGTTCGCCCAACAATTTGGACGTGTTCTGGCAATAAACCCACTTCCTCATGCAATTCGCGGTACATGGCCTGCTCAGGGCTTTCACCATGTTGAATCCCGCCCTGCGGGAACTGCCACGAATGCTGCCCAACGCGTTTTCCCCAGAAAACCTCGTTACGGCTATTGAGGAGGACAATGCCAACATTGGCTCTATACCCTTCACGGTCAAGCATGATCGTGCCTCAAATCCTTTAAAATCAATGATTTGATTATATCCATTCATGAAAGCATCACAGTCATTTCTCGCCACGCTAAAAGAAGCCCCCTCTGACGCTGAGGTGGTTTCGCACAAACTCATGGTGCGTGCAGGCCTCATTCGCAAGCTCAGTGCTGGCGTTTATAACTATTTGCCATTGGGTTTAAGGTCCATTCGCAAAGTGGAAAATATCATCCGCGAAGAAATGAATCGAGCAGGCGCCATTGAATTGTTGATGCCAATGATTCAGCCTGCTGAGTTATGGCAAGAGACGGGTCGCTGGGAAAAAATGGGACCAGAGTTGCTACGCATAAAAGATCGACATGATCGTGATTTTCTAATTCAGCCAACTTCGGAAGAAGTAATTACCGATTTGGCGCGTAATGAAATCAAAAGCTACAAACAGCTCCCAATTAATTTTTATCAAATTCAAACTAAGTTTCGCGATGAGCGTCGCCCACGTTTTGGAATCATGCGTGGTCGTGAGTTCAGTATGAAGGATGCATATTCATTTGATCGCGATGCTGAGGGATTAAAAAAATCCTATCAAATCATGTTTGACGCATATACCCGTATCTTTAAACGCATGGGCCTTAAGTTCCGCGCTGTGACTGCTGATAATGGCGCCATTGGTGGGTCAGGCAGTCAAGAGTTTCATGTCATTGCCGATACTGGTGAAGATGCGATTGTGTATTGCCCAAGTTCTGATTACGCCGCAAATTTAGAGGCTGCAGAATCCATCGCTTTGATTGCAGTGCGTGCTGCCGCAACCCAAGCGATGCAAAAAGTGCCTACTCCAGAAAAAACCAATTGCGCTGACGTGGCAAAGTTTTTGAACTTGCCGCTCGAGAAAACGGTCAAATCACTTTTGTTTGCCGCTGATCAAGAGAATGGCCCCGCTAAATTATTTATGCTGTTGGTTCGTGGCGATCATGAGCTCAATGAGGTGAAGGCTAGCAAGATACCTGGCATGGCTGAGTCACGTTTTGCTACAGAAGCAGAAATTAAGCAGGCCTGCAATGCACCTGCTGGCTATTTGGGTCCGGTAGGCGTGAGTGCTGCAGTTACAGTCGTGGCCGATCGTACCGTTGCCAATATGTCGGATTTTATTTGCGGCGCTAATGAAGCAGGCCATCACTTGGTTGGCGTGAACTGGGCGCGTGATCTACCAGAGCCACTCGTTTTAGATATTCGCAATGCAGTGGTTGGCGATCCTTCGCCCGATGGCAAAGGCGTAGTGGATATTTGTCGAGGCATCGAGGTGGGTCATGTATTCCAATTGGGTACACGCTACTCTGAAGCAATGGGTTGCACCTATCTTGATCAACAAGGTAAGGCACAGCCGATGGTGATGGGTTGTTACGGCATTGGCGTTACGCGTTTACTTGGTGCAGCAATTGAGCAGGGTTACGATGAACGCGGCATTATTTGGCCGATTTCTATGGCGCCATTTGAGGTAGTCATTTGCCCTATGAATTACGACAGATCTGAAGGGGTTAAAGTTGCCGCAGATCAATTGCATGATGAACTCATGTCTGCTGGTATTGATGTCATCCTAGATGATCGTGGTGAACGTCCAGGGGCAATGTTTGCAGATTGGGAATTGATTGGTGCGCCATTCCGCATTGTGATCGGCGATCGTGGGCTTGCTGATGCTCAAGTGGAATTTAAAGGCCGCACGGATGCTGAGTCCCAAAATATTCCACTAACTGAGATTAAAGAAAAAGTCATTGCAGCTGTGCAAGCAGCTAAACAATTCATTTCTTAAGCTTATAACTGTTTATTTTTTAAAGAGTCCGCCAATACCTTTGGCGGCTCCTTTTGCAGCCATGGTTGCCATCGTACGCGCCATCTTGCCACCCTTGAATTGCTTCATCATGGTTTGCATTTGATCGAACTGTGCAAGCAGGCGATTGACTTCTTGAACTTCAACGCCTGCGCCGGCTGCAATGCGGCGTTTACGAGTCGCTTTAAGTAATTCAGGTTTGGCACGCTCTTTTGGTGTCATGCTATCAATGATGCCGCGCATGCGTTTGGTTTGTTTATCGGCTGCACTCATATTTGTTTTGGATGCCGCTTGCGCCATATGACTCGGTAATTTATCCATTAGACTGGCCATGCCACCCATTTGCTGCATCTGTGCGAGTTGATCTCTGAAATCACCAAGATCAAAGCCGCCTTTAGAAATCTTGCTTGCTAACTTTTCTGCTTTAGCAACGTCAACGTTTTGCTGTGCTTGTTCAACTAAGGCAAGAATGTCGCCCATACCCAAAATGCGGCTGGCCATACGTTCGGCATCGAAGGCTTCCAGGCCATCCATTTTTTCAGCCACGCCAATGAACTTCAGTGGCACACCAGTGACTTGACGAACAGATAGGGCAGCACCACCACGAGAATCACCATCAAGCTTAGTGAGGATGACACCCGTTAGCGGGAGTGCCTCATGGAAAGCTTTGGCAGTATTAACAGCATCTTGGCCTAACATCGCATCAACCACGAAGAGTGTTTCAATCGGGTTAAGGGTGGCGTGCAAGGCTTTAATCTCTTGCATGAGCGCTTCATCAATACCCAATCGACCGGCGGTATCCACCAGCAAGACATCAAAGTAATGACGACGCGCCCAGTCCAGAGCAGCGATGGCAATATCGTTTGGCTTTTGATCTACGCTGCTGGGGAAGAACTCGGCACCCACTTGCTTGGTCACAGTTTCTAATTGCTCGATCGCAGCAGGGCGATAAACGTCGCAAGAAACAGTCAGAACCTTCTTTTTCTTCTTTTCTTGCAGATACTTAGCAAGCTTCCCAACG
>Ga0007869_1000218_pt1 | contig 9659 bp, 5 predicted proteins | sample CryBogCBH03Jun09_FD_55001 | JGI IMG/M metagenome (GOLD analysis project Ga0007869, IMG submission 55001) | Freshwater microbial communities from Crystal Bog, Wisconsin, USA - CBH03Jun09 | ecosystem: Environmental > Aquatic > Freshwater > Lake | place: Crystal Bog, Wisconsin, USA | collected... | reverse complement strand
TTGACCAGAAAAACCTGATGTACCGCTGATACCGCTAAAGCCGCTTATGCCACTAAAGCCTGAAATACCAGAGAAGCCGGAGTAGCCAGAAATACCGCTAAAGCCTGATATACCAGAGAAACCAGATATACCACTAAAGCCTGAAATACCAGAGAAGCCAGAGTAGCCAGAAATACCGCTAAAGCCAGACCAACCTGATATACCACTAAAGCCCGAAATACCGCTGAAGCCGCTAATACCGCTAAAACCGGACCAGCCACTATAACCAGAGTAACCAGATGTACCATCTGCACCTACATAACCTGCTGAACCAGAATAACCCGAAGTGCCGCTAAAGCCTGAAAAACCAGAAGTACCAGAATAACCTGATATACCGCTATAACCACTCCAACCAGAAATACCAGAGTCACCACTATAACCTGATGTACCACTAAAGCCTGAAAAACCGGAAGTACCAGAATAACCTGAAGTACCTGAAAAACCAGAATAGCCTGAAGTACCTGAGTAACCACTTATACCACTATAACCTGACCAGCCAGAAATACCAGACGAACCACTATAACCAGATGTTCCGCTAAAACCGGAATAGCCTGAGGTACCAGAATAACCAGAAATACCTGACCAACCAGAGATACCTGACCAGCCACTAAACCCCGAAGTTCCGTCATTACCTGCAAAACCTTGCACGCCTGGTTCACCTTGAATACCGCTATATCCAGAGTATCCGGAAATACCTGATCCACTATATCCAGAATATCCGGAAACACCTACAGCATTATATACAGAATTGAAAGCCATGTGAAGAGTATTAAATATTTACAGATACGACCTCAAATGCTCGTTATAATAGCAACAAAATATACACTTACATTTCTATAATGTATAGTAAATATAAACACAATGTTACGTAGTAATAACAAACCTAAAAAGAAAAAACGTATACCTTATAAAAATTTAGGGGATTTGTATACAGAGTCTGTAGCTGGTAAACCTCATGTCAATTTGCAAGCTATTAGAGAATTTATTAAAGAAAACGAAGAATATGAAGTAATTGTTGGCAATAAAAAAAATCCACAAGATGTGCAAGGATTTGATGTTACGAAACAAGCAGCAGATCAAGTAAAGAAGATAGCTAAATTAGGTAGTACGCAAAACACCCCAGTTAGACAAGAGATTGAAACACGATTACGAAGTGTGAAGGGCGCTATTAATGATAATTTAAACATATATCAAACTTTTATATCTAATCTTGGTATTCAATTAACACAAGAAAATGCGGATAAATTTGCTCATAATTTAAAATCTTTAACACATTCAAACAGTCTTAGTACGTTTAGTGAATTATTAGGTAATAGTTACGGCATCTCACCTGGTGATATAGCCGCTTCTCCAGAGTTTATATCTATAGTTAGATCAGAAAGCACTCCCCCAACACTACATGCACGTGTTGGTTCTGGTGAGTTGTTCTTAACATTTTTTAGTAACGGTTCGAAACCGCACGTAGGAGATGTATTGATTGGCGGGGACTTTAAAATTGAAGTTAAACATACAGATGGATTATTATTAAAGGGCAGCACCAACCCTACAACTCAGGAGTACCAAAACAGCTTAATTACAACATACAGCGAGTATAAAACTACCAACGACACTGATAAATTTATAGAAGGACTTACTCACCTTGCTGTATCTATGTCAAGTGCAAACACTCCAAGTATTGTATCTCAAATTAAACAAATTTTTACAGATAAAATTAACGAATTAACTAAAGTCATAGACGGGCCTATATTTAGAAGAACAATTTTTGTTGCACAATTGTTAAGATATAAAGAAATAACTGACTTTCAAGGACTTGTNGTGTTNAANGCTGTTGAAAACTCTAATGTAAAGGCAGCATTCTTAAATACACCTGCAGGTGTTACCATACAGCAATTATACGATGCTACGTTAAATTTAGGTATAAACTATGCATTGCAGTTTGGTTCAGGTGGTGCTGCAGGTCACAAAATAAAATTTGGTGTTAGACCTAAACTATAATGGCTAAAGCCTCTAAAGAAACGTTCTATTTAGGTAATAAAAACTTACCTGTACCCGAGACTAACTTTCAATGGAATGAGGCCATGATTGAAGACTTGGAGCGTGCGCGTAAGTCTATATTACACTTTTCTCGTTTCTTCTACATTGTTAATCTTGACGAAGGTAAACAACCAATTAAGCTTTATAACTATCAAAAGCGTATTTTAAAAGCACTTGTTGATCATAGATTTAATGTTGTATTAGCAAGTAGACAGATTGGTAAAGCATTAGCGTTAGACACACCAATACCCACACCTAACGGCTGGACTACAATGGGAGAATTAAAGACCGGTGATAAAGTTTACGGTTCAGATGGTAACGCGTGTAATGTTACTCAAGCACATGATATATTATATAATAGAGATTGCTATAAGGTTACTTTTGATAACGGAGAAAATATAATAGCTGATGCTGAACATTTATGGTTTACACAAAGTAGAAAAGAAAGAAATAGTAAGGGTTCAGTAAAAACAACAAAACAACTATTTGATACTTTAGAAACATATGGTGAAGAACCTAACCATAGAATACCAACAAATATTAACGGTATAGAAGGAATTAAAAAAAACTTACCTATAGATCCATATGTGCTCGGGTTATGGCTCGGAGATGGAGCAAGTGATGTTAATTCAATTACAGTAGGTAAAAGAGATATAACTGAAATAATTGATATATTAAAAAACCAGCAAACTCAGTTTGATAAACTAACATTAAAAGAATATAATACAGACGTATATACGTTGAGAATATCGGTAAATGAAAATGTACAAACAAAAGGTCTACTGTCATTATTAACATCTAATAATTTAAGAAATAATAAACATATACCTGTAGAATATATGTTAGCAAGCAGAGAGCAAAGACTACACCTCTTACAGGGATTAATAGATAGCGATGGTTATATTAATAAAGGTGGTGTTTGTCAATTTTACAATACTAATATACCTTTAGCTAAACAAGTGAAAGAGCTAACTGAAAGCTTGGGTTATAAGGTCACATATAAAGAATATATACCAAAGCTTTATGGTGTTGAATGTGAACCAGCGGCTTGTATTACATTTACACCCATTGAGTATATTTGTAGGTTATCGTTTAAACGTAATAGATTAAATATAAAGCCATTTGAAGTGCAATCTAAATTTAGATCTCAATGGCATTATATTAAAAATATAGAAAAGGTAGACTCAGTTCCGGTACGCTGTATAACTGTTGATAGCTCGGATAGCTTATATCTTTGTGGTAAGCAATATATACCTACCCACAATACAACCATCCTAACTATATTTGCTTTATGGATGATTTGTTTCCAGGACGATTATAGAGTATTATTAATTGCTAATAAAGAAGCAACAGCTATTAATATTTTTAAGCGTATTCGGTTGGCGTATGAAATGTTACCGAACTTTTTGAAACCGGGTGTTATAAACTATGCTAANACNGGTTTAGAGTTAGCTAANGGTAGTTCAATTGGTATTAGTACCACCACATCTGATGCTGCCAGAGGTGAATCTATTAACTGTCTACTCATTGACGAAGCTGCATTTATTCCGCCTGAGTTTATGAACGACTTTTGGGAATCAGTATTCCCTGTAATTTCGTCTTCGAAGAAGTCCAAAATNTTTATGNTATCNACNCCTAANGGTGTAGGCAACTTATTTTATAATATATATACAGAATCTTTGGATGGTAGTAATGGTTGGCACAATGAAAGAGTAGATTGGTGGGAGGTNCCNGGTAGAGATGAAAAATGGAGAGATATGACTGCTAAGGCTCTTGGNTCTGTAGAAGCTTTTAACCAGGAATATGGTAATGAGTTTAGAGCTGCTGGTGAAAACGCTTTAGATAATGATTTAATGTTAGAGTTTGAAAAGACCGCNCCNGACCCTATACTTGCAAGTGAAGATGGTTGCTATAACATTTACGTAGAACGTAAACACAATCATTTCTATTCAATAGGGGTTGACGTTGGTGATGGTATAGGTAGAGCTAACTCTGCTATTCAAGTACTGGATATAACGGATTTAACTAACATAGAACAAGTTGCTACGTACGCAAATAACAGACTTGATCCTTTTAATTTTGCTGGAAGATTGGTGGAAATAGCTCACGAGTGGGGCAGACCACCTCTATTAGTAGAACGTAATAATTGCGGTGCTCAGGTTATAGATGCCTTAATACACACTCACCATTATGAAAGCTTAGTAAAGTACACACCAAGTATGGGTACATTTACAGATAAGGTAGATAGAGATAATAGAATGGGTGTATACTCTCACACCAATAGCAAGTTCAATGCTATGGCTAATTTAAGGTATTGGATGACTACTCTACGTTGTCTTAAACTTAACGATAAAGAAACCATTAATGAGTTTAAGACATATGTTAAACAAGCTAACGGGGTATGGAAAAAACAATCCGACCGGTACTTGGATGATAGAGTAGAGTCTTTAATCTGGTCTTTATTTGCTTTAGATCCTAAAGTAATTGAACAGTTCTATGAAGTAATAGAAAGAGACGGTAATGGTAAACCTCTAAAGATACAACCATTAGATTGGGATCCTTATAGAGTAGAAGATACTGGCATACCAAGCCAACAAGATTTATACACCAGGTATGTAAAGAATAAACAACCTGAGTTGTCTGTACGTACACCCTCTATATTACCAGGTAAACAAGGTAATGGTAGTGAGATAGATGAGTTGTTTGAACAAGGGTGGAAGCCTGTAAACTTTAGTGCGGCTTCTGGTAGATTGCAAGGCGGAATGTTTTAAACAATAAAAAAGCCCTCATTGCTGAGGGCTTGTAAACTATTTGTTTGTTTTACTATGTCTTAGCTATCAAACAAGGACTTTTCACCAGAAGCTTTGCTTGCACCTTTTGTGCCATCTACTTCAAATTTCTTGATGTTCTGAAGCTTCTTAATGTCGCCGTTAAATGGCTTTGGTGTTGGTTCGCTTTCGACTTTACCGTCATCAGCTTTACCAGCATTGACTTTAAGCTTTGGGCTATCAGTAATTGGCTTGTTTACTGGATCAGGGTTACCTTTCTTTAAGGCACCATTTGGTTTTGTTAAAACATGACCAAGGTCTTCTGCTTCAACATCTTCAGCGATTGGTGACTCTTCAGCGTGACCAGCGATTTCTTGATCTTCTGCACCAAGGTCGCCATGTTCAGCATCAACTTCTTTGTCTTTCTTTAAGAAAGCAAGAATCTTTTCGAGCATTTCAATTGCTTCTTCATGAGTAGGAAGCTCTTCATGTTGCTCTTCGCCGCCCATTTCTTCGCCATCAGCAGCTGCATCAGTAGCAGCAGAAACACCTGCTTCTTCTTCGTCATGCATACCGTGCATTTCTTCATTTTCATTGAAAGGAACACCTTTAAGTGCTGCCTCGTATAAGTTATCGAATTTTGATTTTGACATAGTAAACTTTGGTTTGTAGTTATATTTATTATTCTCAACTACGGATTCCTGAACTTTTTCTTCAGGAGTTGTTGTTTTTGCTGTTTCTTTTTCTGTATCGGAGTCATCAGATTCATCTTCTTTGCCTTCTTCTTCTTTCTCCATTACCTTAGGATCAGAACCTGGATCTTCAACTTTATCTACAGGTTTAAAGCCGCTTTTCTTAGGCACTAAACCAGCTGGGCCAGAATTCTTTAGTACTGAATTGACTTCAACACCATCTACTTTTTTGACAGCTTCCTTTGTACCGCCACCTAATGGGCTACCTGCTTTAACCATATCTTCTGTTAAATACACACTTGTATCAGTGTGAGTAACAGCACCAGTAGTGTTTTCATTAACTGCTGATGGAATTTCGTGATTCGCAGCAGCAATACCACTGTAGAGCCCGCCGAGGTCGGATAAGGATTTGATNTTCATTTACAATATTATTTAGTATATCTGTCTACAAATCTATATAATNTAGTAAATAATTTTGATGGCCACGTCTTATATCTCTCAGTATTGTATTGATACAGGTACTTATACACCACCAGCAGTCGACTACGTTGGTTACCAATTAAGTGGTGGTTACAACTGTACGTACGGTACAAGTGGTGTTAGATATCTTAATGTAACGGATAATGCAAATCAAATATCTCTTTTTAATAGTTGGTGGCAAGAACAAATAAGTCAATTTGGACAACAAATTAACTATTATATAAATGGTTATAATTTATCCGCACATGATTATCTTTATGGCGAACAATCATTAGTTAAATATGCACCACCTATTCCGATGGTGATGGCAATAACGTTAAGTAATGATAATGTTATATTAAGCAAATTTGGTTTACAAGGAGAAGCAGATTTAACAGCATTTATTGCTATAACTACTTTTACTTCAACGGTTACCGCAATTAGTGGTTCATTATCGGCTTCAAACTATGAACCTAAAGCTGGTGATCTCATAGAGTTAGCAGAGTACGGTTCAACACGTCCAGGTGGTAGAAGTGGGCAAGTATATGAAATAACAGAACGTCTTGATCAATCCGGTGGAGATGAAGCNAATCAAATTTTAGGCCATTATATATGGACTATAAGAGCTAAACGTTATGAATGGAACTACGAGTTACAAGCTCCACGTGAAAAGCTTATGGATCAAGTATATGACAACAAGTTTGAAGGTACAGCTAATAACTTACCTAAAGTACTTGAAACAAAAGAATACACACAATTTGTTGATAAAGACTCGGTAAACGTATTTGACTACGCTCAGTACCCACAATCTAATACAAGTGTATATGGTGATTATGAAGACACTAACACTCTTGTTAACTTAATTGGTGTAGAAAATAGAGCGGGTCGTACCACTGGTGCTCTTGCTGCTTCAGCCAATGTGTATGTTGTAATCCCAAGTCCAAGCAACTTCCAACAATCTACAACAGCGTCGGTTGCAGTAGCAAATGCAAATCAATCACAACTCGAACTTCTTACATCTTTACTTTCCAGTAATCCAGCTTTAAGTTCATTATTGATATTACCCCCTCAGGCTGCTAATTAATACGGAAACGTTTATAAGTAATTAAAGCCTAATGTCCGCCGATAACCCACAATATATATATCCACACGAGTTACCACAAATAACTCCTACGGATACTGATCTAATATTTTTAGAGCAGAATAATGGAGACGGTACTTATACTTCTTATAGTACCACGCTATCTGCTCTTTCTGCTGCAGGTTATACCGGTAGAGACGGTCAGTCAGGTTATTCCGGTTACTCAGGTTATTCTGGTGCAACTGGTGGTGCGGCTGCTTCTGGTTATTCGGGCTATTCCGGACAAAATGGTGTAATCGGTCACGATGGTGCTTCTGGTTATAGTGGTATTTCTGGTTACAGTGGTTACTCCGGTTCAGGTGTATCTGGTTATTCAGGCTTTAGTGGTATTTCAGGCTACAGTGGTTATAGTGGCATTTCAGGGTTTAGTGGTATTAGCGGTTTTTCTGGTATAAGCGGTTATTCCGGTTACTCAGGTATTTCTGGTTATAGCGGCATAAGCGGTTATTCAGGTATAAGCGGTTACTCAGGCTACTCTGGTAAGAGTGGTTATAGTGGTATTTCTGGCTACTCTGGTATTAGCGGTTTTTCTGGTAAAGACGGTACTTCAGTTACTATTATTGGTACAGTACCTACCGTGGGTGGTAACCCACAAGCTACTTTAAATGCTGCATTCCCAAGTGCAGTAAACGGTAACGGCGTCATTGATGAAACGTCTGGTGATTTGTGGGTATACGCTAACGGTACTTGGTCTAATGTTGGTCAAGTAAAAGGTGATACCGGTGCTTCTGGTTACTCCGGTATTAGTGGTTATAGTGGCTACTCTGGTTACTCAGGTATTAGTGGCTACTCTGGTATTTCCGGTTATAGTGGTTCAGGTGTATCAGGCTATAGTGGTTATTCTGGTGCTCAATACACATTCTCAAGTAATATTGTAGTTAATATTTCTGCTGGTTATTTCGGTCAATACGCAAACGGTAGTACAATACCAGCTGCTGGTTTAACACCTGCTCAAGTTATATTGTTAGCTTGTCAACAACAAATACCACCTTCTGCAAATATAAATTCTTCAAGTACTATTGCGTTTAATCAAACCTCAATTAGTAATATAATAACTTTCGGTTACTCACTCAGTAGTTTAGGTGCAACTGCACTATCTGGTAACTTATACTGGAGACGTAACAGTTCTGGTAATTACAATTTATTGTTAAGTGGTACACCAGCAATTTCTGCAACAAGTTTAAGCTACACTCATACATATACTGATACAAATTATAATACACAAAACTTTCAATACGAATACACTTTTGTAGATTCAAATAATCAAATTGCTACCCCGGTTACAAAGACAATTACACCTACAGCATATGTAAGTCCTTCAGTTTCGCTTTCAATAGCAGCAGCAAGTGGTACGACTTCTCCTGAAACAGCATACACAAGAGAAATAGGCAATACTGCTTCTACTATTACCGGTACAATTACAAATAATAACAATAGCACATATGTTCCATTAAGCGCATACGTATTACAAGTTTCAGTAAACGGTGGAGCATATACAAGTTTAACTTCTGCAATTTCCGTTGGCCCGGGCACTTCATCGATTACATCGTTTACCCATAACAACCCAACTTTAAGCGCTGCAACTTCTATTGCATACCGTTTATTGGTATACGATTCATATCAAAATTATATTTCAAGTTATTATACAAGTGGTGCTACAACAGTTTCATTCTATCCATTAGCATGGTACGGTCCTATATCATCACTTCCAACTACCACTGCAGCTATTAGATCATTACCTAATAGGTATTTTATTAGTGGCTTATCAAACCCGTTTAACTTAGTAACAGGTACTACATATAATAACTTTACTGTAGCGTTACCATCTCACACCATTACACAAGTGCTTGATACAGGCAACTTAAATGCTAATATTACTGCAAATTACGTGTTGTCGGCTTGGAACGTAAACAGCTACAATTTAGTACCTACATCATATAATGTATATACATTAACTAATGCAGTACCTTATAACCCTTCAACAACTCACCAAGTAACTTGGGTATAATAATTATTTAAAATGTCACTCACTACAGGCTTACAACTACCATATGGTATACAACCCGTTAACCCGGTACCGGTTGATGCATGGTCAGGTCCATATGCAGGAGCTACTGCAACAGCAGCACTTTCGGCCGCCAATGCTTCAATACCATCAGGTGTTAGGTTTCAGTCAATGCAGGTACGTCTTATTATTAATAGCGTACCTTATATATACTGGTATCAAAATGGTGTATTAGACTCGAACCTGGTTTTATTTGCTGGNAGTCCAACTTCATTAGTAAACGGCTCATATAGTTTTCAATTAAGTGCAACCGCTTTGTCTGGCGGTGCTATGATATTCCCAGATGGTACCGTACAGTATACAGCTTCATCCGGTATAAGTGGTGCATCTGGTTATTCTGGTATTTCCGGTTTCAGTGGTATATCTGGCTATAGCGGTTATTCGGGTTACTCTGGTATCTCTGGTTACTCGGGCTATTCTGGTATCTCCGGCTACTCAGGTTACTCTGGTATCTCTGGTTA
>Ga0007869_1000207_pt1 | contig 10021 bp, 9 predicted proteins | sample CryBogCBH03Jun09_FD_55001 | JGI IMG/M metagenome (GOLD analysis project Ga0007869, IMG submission 55001) | Freshwater microbial communities from Crystal Bog, Wisconsin, USA - CBH03Jun09 | ecosystem: Environmental > Aquatic > Freshwater > Lake | place: Crystal Bog, Wisconsin, USA | collected... | reverse complement strand
ACCATCATACCAACCCAGAAACCACCACGACCTTTATTAGCCATAGCAAGTAATTCTTTAATGTCTTGTCGCATTTCAGTCACTTCTTTTTCCATAGCTTCAACTTTTTGCCACATCACACCTACTTTAACTGGGTCAATATCAGACATATCCATACCTATGTTTTTTGAATAAATGCTAATGAATAATAAAGAGGTAAATTAGTTCCTACGTTACTTGTAACAGAACTTGTGAATCCACCATTTGATCCGACAGCATACGAATTGCCAGAACCAACTACAAAGCTATCTTTAAGATTAGGTGTACCATTAGTGCCATCACATAATACATAACCGCTAGGAATTGATCCTATAGATCCTGACCACATAATAATAGAACCACTTGGAATTGCGTTAGATGCAGTTATAGATGATGCAATACCATATAAATTATCATACGTTTGAATTTGACTATTTGTTGAATCTGTTAAAACAAATTTATATGAATAACCTGACGTAAACCATATTTCAGTTTGTGGTCTACCATCACTACCTAAAACAATAGGATTTGAGTTAGCAATATTACCTGTATTGTCAGTATATGTAGCTAAAGGAGTTGATGAGCCAGCTTGATATGTGTACAAATAACCAGCGTTTAATGGTATTCCAGTTGATGTAAAAAACTGAAATCCGTTGCCAATCGGTGATAGTAAGACAGCCATTATTTTTTCCCTATATCTTTAAGTTTAATACCTGCACCTGGTTTTAACGATTCTTCTAATTGTTTTTTTGCTGCACGTTCTTGCAAAATATCTTTTGCTACAGTTATTGGCGCAGTTACTGTTTTTACTCCTGGTATTTTTTCTAATGCTTTACCTGCATATTCTTTAGCAAATGCACCTAATCCAGTTAAAGTATTAGATTCATTTACAAAACTTCCTTTAGGTCTTGCCTCAATACGTTGTGCAGTTTTAGATAAATTTCTAATAGTTTCTGTATTTTCACCAAATAATGCAAATAATTTTTTATTTACATCTAAATTATTAATGTGTTTTGTAAATTTAGCTGCTGAAAAATTACCGCTTGCATCTGTAGAATCTTTTAATAAATAGTCTAATGTGCCTGAACGTAAGTTTTCCAATGCTTTAGGATTATCACTTAAAAGATTTAAAGTATTAGCAAAGTCTGTATTTTTAGAACGCAATACTAAACTAGGTATTAAATCTTTTGTATCTGCCTTGCCACCAACAACATCTTTATATGCCTTATTGTATTTTTCTAAATCAAAATCTGCTTTTGCTGTTGCTTTGGCTTTTGTTAAAAAAGGTTTTAATACTTCAGTTTCTTGTGATAATGGCAAATTTAATAATTCATCTTTAACTTTACTTAAGGCATATACAGCATTACCATCATTTGCTGATTGTGCTTTTCTTATTTCTGCGGATAAATCAGAATCTAAATTACGAAACAAATTAAAATTCATTTCTTTTTTGCCATTAGCATATTCATTTAATCGTTTTTGCATAGAATTTGGTAAATAATCAAATCTATCTTCTTCCCCAAGCGTTCTAATTGCATTTTCAGCAAATTTTTTACCATCAACAGGAAATTTACCGCCATTTTTATCTGCTAATACTTGATAAGCATCTTGTGTTGCTTGCACATTATTTTTTTTCTTTTGATTAATAGCATCAATAATTTCTTGTGCATCTGCAACGTGATCAGTTGTAGTAACTGAAGGGGCAGTAATTTCTTTTAATGCAAATGCATTGTCTGCCAATGCTTTGTTTTGCTCATTAAATCTTTGCACATATTGTTCTTTAAATCCACGTTCATTACGTTCACGACTAATTAATGAAGGGTTTTGCGTTGCCTGACCTTCTGTTAATCGAACAGGAATAGGCAATTGATCTGCTTCTAATTGATGTGTTAATGCCTGTTCATTTAATAAATGTGTTTCACCTTTAGCAAACTTTTCAGTTAAATCCTTTTTAAGTTCAGGTGATGCTATATCCATAGCAGCTTGTAAAATTGATTTGTTGGAAGTTCCAGCTGCACCAATGCTTGCTCGTTTAGCAGCTTGAGCACTTAATTGTTCTGAAACTGTTGCACCTTTGGCAACTTTTGTACCTAAACCTACTGGTAATAATGTTTCAGGATCATAAATAATACCTTTAATTGTTTGACCTAAAAATTGACCTGGATGTTCTACAATTTGATTAGTTACTTGTTTAATTGATTCAATTGGGTGTTTAGAAAATTCTTTAATACCACCAGCCAACTGTATAGCTTTTTGTTCAGCTTGTTTAGCTAATGCAATTTTTTCTTCATCTGTTCCTGTCATGCTTGTTGCAATTACATTAGCAATCTTAGGAAGCATTGATTCTTTTTTAAACCCTTCGTAACTTATTCCTTGCAATGGTTCAACAAGTTCTTGAAAAAAACCTTTTGGTTTTTCAACTTGTTTTTGTGGGTTATATGNAAATGCTTGAATATCAGGATCAGTTTCATAAGCATTTAATTTGTTNTTTGCTTGTTNAATATATTGACCAACATTAGGAGCTTTTGGATTCTTTAAATCACGCAATGATGTATCAATAGTATCGTTTTTAATAGCTTTTGGCCCTGCATAATATTCTGCCAATACTTTATCCGCATCACCTTTGTGTCGTTTATAAGCATCTTCTATTAATATTTCGCCTGCTTTTTTAGTGTGTTCAGGGTTATTAATATCATAGTTAGCAGGAATTAAACCTTGTTTTTTTAATCCAAGAAATGTAGGTTCAGTAATTTGCATTGGCCCAATTGCGCCAGCATAATTTGCTTTTGATGTGTTTGCCTTGCCAAAATTACTTTCTTGGCCAAACACCATTTTTTTAACGTCATCAACGGAATATTGAGGTTTTGTTATTGAAAAAGCATTTACATCTGGGTCATTTTCATAACTCATCTNTAATCTCCACGTTCAAGACGTTTAATTGCCTCAGATTTTTGTCTTAAATCTTTTAATTCATCTTCTGATAAACCTTTAACAACTTTATCAATTGCTTCTTGTTTTTTATCTTTTGTCATACCAGAAGAATTAATGTTTTGAATCATAAATACACGAGGATCATAATTTGATGCCCACGCATCTTTAAAGTTTCTTGTATTTACATAAGCATGGGTTTGACCACGTTTACCTTCATAATTTTTAAGACCTTCATTAAACTTAATTACAGCAGTATTTGAAGCATCTGTACGGTCAGCAATATCTCGCAATGCTTCAGGACTAATGTTTACAGAGCCACTTGCTGTAGCTACATTTTGTGTTTGTTGGTCAGTTTTAACNCCCATAACNGCAGCGTTTTGTATTTGTAAATTAGCAATATTTTTACTTAATTCATCTAACTCAGTATTNCCCAATATGGCTTTTTCTAAACGCTGATAACCTTGACCAAATTTATTTGAATAAGCTGTATCAGCCAATTCTTTTACTCTGCGAACAGTCTGCCTACCTTCTTTAGCAGGTATTACTTGTGATTGGGCATTACTCTTAACAGTAAAACCTTCGTCATATAATGCTTTTTGCTGTGCGTTTAATTGCAATGGCCCTAGACCTTGACCTACAGGTACTTCGTTTGGTATCAATGATGGAGCACCTTGTGGTTGTGCAGAAGGCTGACTTTGTATTGGTGGTTGCCCTTGCATTGGTGCTTGTGGTTGTTGCCCTTCGCCTATTGGTGTAAGTTTGTTTGTTCCAGGTGTGTATTGATAATTGACACCATTTAATGCAACAACTTGTGGGTTTTGTAATGCCTGTTGTCCTGTTGCGCCAACACCAGCCATCGGTATATTGCTTAATGAATTAANTAATTCTGATGGATTTCTATGAACTTGCGTAATAATAGGCGCAGCTAAACTTAAAGCTACATTTTTAGGAATCCCGCTAGAAACCAATCTATCAACACCTTCGCTAATTGCATCTACAGCAGCGATGGGATTTTTTTCTGCGTTTTGAATTCTTTTATCTCTTAATAATGCCCCCAACTCGTTTTTAGCAGCTGACGCATATTTATCTGTTAAAGTATATTGATTNNATTCAGTTTGTATTTGTGATTGTTTAGTTCTTTGTTTTTCTTGCTCAATAGTTAATGGTGTTGTTTCTTCAGCTTGTTGTGTAGCAAGTTGTTGCTGCCTTAACTGTAATGGATTAAGTTGCTGTTGTTGTTGATACGATTGTATGCCTTTAGCCATATTAACCATATCAGCTAAACTACTACCAGTTTGCATAGGTTTTACAGTTAAATCAGTATTAACTTCTGCCATATCTTATCCTAAATTTAAAGATCCAAGTGTTGAAGCATATCCACCACTCGGTGCAATATAGTTACTAGCACTACTTGGGTTTAACAAACTAGACAACATATAATTACTACCAATATTATTTAATGCGCCTGTATATGCCCCAGCTTGACCTATTTGACCTGCCGCTTGCGCTGCCGCACTTCCTACACCTAAACCAGATTGAGCATTTGCTACATTACCTGCTAAATTAGCCGTTGTGTTTTGAGCTTGTTGCCCTAATCCTGCAATGCCAGCTAAAGTATTATAAATCCCTGTACGTTGGGATTGGTAATTGTTAAATGCTTGTTGTGCGCCTGTTTGTGCATAATTCTGTGCGTATTGATTTAAACCTTGTAACGTATTACCACTTAATCCACCTGTTGCATTTGCAATATTGCCAGCCTGACCTAATCCTTGATTTAATCCAAATTGATAACCTGGCGATAAATTGTTTGCCAAGTCTTTTGCAGTCATTTGATTCGTAAAATAACCGCTGCCTTGTGCTTGACCTATTGGATTACCATTAGCATCGTATTGAGTATATGGCCCTGCTAAATTACCTTGTAATTGATTTAANGCATTATATCCAGCAGCTCGATTAGGTGCTAACTGAGCATTTTGCGTATTAAACATCTGTTGTTGTAAATTAATAGCGTTTTGCGCTGCTTGTGCTTGTGTATTAGCAGCGTTTTGACTTGCGTTTGCACCAATTAATGCACTACCAACTCCAGCTGCGCTATTTAGTAAAGATGCTGTACCTAATGGATTAGATGGCAATAATGAACTTAATACCGATCCACCNCCGCCTAGACCATTTACTGCGCCAGCAGATGCAGNNCCTAATGTTGCACCTGAACCTGTTAAACCTAATTGTCCTAAAGAATTTCCACCAACATCTGCTGCTGTTAGGCCGCCTAATCCTGCTGCGGATGCTACATCGCCAGTTGTTGATAACCCTAAACCTGTACCTGTGCCTGTTAAACCAGAACCCAATGTACCATCATTTAATGCGCTTAAAGGTGTAGATGCTTGACCAGCACCTAATGTAGATCCACCAAGATTAGTTCCTTGAGTTAAAAGATTACTAGAAGTATCAGCAGCTAATGGGGTTGGTGTTGGAATAGCTCCTACTGCCGCCAAATCTGTAGTTGGCACTCCTGCTGCCGCCAAATCTGTAGCTGGCACTCCTGCTGCGACTAAATCTGCTACAGGTGCTCCCGCTGCAACTAAATCACTTGCTGTTGCTCCTGCTGCGACTAAATCTGATACTGATGCACCAGCAGCTAAAGCATCGCCAGCAGTTAATGTACCTGCCGCAAATCCTGCTGCCGCATCTGATAATCCAGCACCAACCGCAGCTGCACCTGCGTCTGCTATACCTGTACCAACCGCAGCAGCTCCCGCATCACCCAAAAGGGCTGAACCGATTGTTTCTATAGCTGCTGTGATACCCATGATCTATCCTATAATTTTAGTGAACACACGTTCAGTTTCTTTATATCCTAGACGTTCAAATATTGCACCAACATCGTGATGCGTTTTTGTATTCATCACAACTCGTTGAACACCATATTTTTTTAGGATTTCTTCGGTCTTTATAAANAATTTTACACCAATTAACCCTTTTCTATAAGGTTTTTGGATATAAAAAATGTCATTTAATGCCGTTAAACTATNTCTGTAATGCAAATGATATTTAATGACACATATACAATATCCAGCTAATAAACCATCGTCACGAGCTGTAATAATTCGCATAATTCCTGAATCACATAATTTTTTATATGTATCGTAATCAGGGTTTAATTTAATTAAATCTTTATCATTGGCAATTTCTTGATAATGGTTTTCAAGTAATGGTTTAATTTCACCAATAACATTATCAAACGATTCTTCTTGATAAGTAATCATGGGTTGTAATAAGGCACTTTAAATGCCTGTCCATTAACTGTAATATTTATAAATCCTACTGGGTGNGCAGGTAATGTACCTGATCCTGTNGTTGCCGTAGTTGCACTACTAAAATTTAATAAATTAATAAAAAACTGTTGCCACGCACGAGTTGGGCGATTTGTTTGNGTATCTAAAAAATCAGTTACAGGATACGGATTGTTTTGTGTTGATCCCCATAAACTAGACATTAATTTTCCCCTTCACTAGCTTTTAAATTAGCTGACACAATAACAGCTTTTACAGGATCTGTGACAACTACTTCAAATATTTTGTCACGAGCTTGCCCTAATCTTCTCCAAATGGCACGATTTTTATATTTACCTTGCTGACCAATACTTACCCAATGTTCATTAGACCATGTTGATCCACCATCATTTGACCAACGCAACATAGCTTGTGGGTTTTGTAAGGTTGTTTGAGTATTTAATTGTGCTTGTATGCCTAAAATAATTGTTGCACCCGCTGGGACTATATAAGTTTGACTTGGAGCAATAATAAAAGGATCTTGAACATATCCTGTTGCGCCTTGATTAGATAATCCTGTACCTACTCCTGGCTGAAATTGTATTTGTAATTCTTCAAAATATTGACGCTGCAAATCTGTTACTAAATGAGGTGCTCTACGCAATCTGCGGATGTTTTGTCCACTATCTGTATAGTTGTTGGGATCAAGTTGATAGATTTGACCATTTTGCCAATCTCCAACTAAAACCATATTTTGAAAAAATGCAGCGCAATTAGAACGATGGCGATGATATACATTGTTGTCATCACACCAAAGCCATTTATGCCACATCTGCGTTGTAAAATCATATACCCACGTTAAATCTAAAGAAGGAAATGTAATAACATAACATTCGTGACCTTCTAATTGATAAGTATATGCTATTGCATCTTCAATATATTGATCAACTAATGTATTTTCTACAGCATGAGTTGATATTCTTTGTGGCAAATATCCATTCATCATCACAATCATTGCCTGACCACGAATATTTTTACTTACATAAGCAAAAGAATTACCTAATCTGGCAACTGAAAATACAGATGCAATACCATGCTGACTTGATGAGCCTGGTATTCTTTGATAAGGAAATGGGAATGTGCCAACGTCTGCCCATACTTCAGATGTTGTTTCACCTAATAAATATACTTGCCCATGATCTGCAATTAAAGATACAAGATTATCAGGGCCAGTAAACTTACTAGCAAAACTTAATGGTTGTGTAATGGGACTTAATACATCCGAAGCAGNCCATTGTTGTGTGCCTGGATTATTATAAATAAAATAGTTATCAACAATGTCAACTGTATTTGCGCCATTAAACGCACCGTCTGTTGTAGGTATTACAGTCCAATTCAAAGCATACATTTGCTCTGAAGCAATAGTTTGATGTTTATTTACATAATAACTAGATCCTGCCGTAACAATTTGGGTTATTTCAGTTTGTGCCAAAACGCTACTACCAACAATGGTTTGACCTAAATAAAGAACTGTTCCACCAGTAACCGTTAAGTTGTAATATGTTGCTGAACCTACGGTTACGTCAGCTATTGCGCCTGTAAATGCAATTGTATTAGATGCGTAAATATTTGTTGATGCAACAGTTTGACTAATATTAACTGTCCATGTTGAACCTGATCCTGACAGAATTACTGTTTCCGCAGTCATCCCTTGACCATTTAATGCCTGACCAATCGCTACTGTACCAGTTAAATTGCGAGAAATTGTAAGCGTTGTACCGCTAATTGATCCAATAAATGTTGCCGATGTTGGAGTATTAATTCTCCATGTATAACGGTAAGCACCATCAACAATATAAACATTAATACCATTATCTGTAATGCCTACGTTGCCAAATGATGTGTTAAGCTGACCAATAATTGTAGGTGTTAAGTTTGATGTTAAAAGATAAACGTATGGGCCACAAACCGCAACCAAAAATTGCCCACCAGATAAAGTTCTCATCCCACGAACAACTTGCAGGTTAGGTAATGTAACTAAAGTTGTAAGACCAGGTGTAGGATATAACGCTACAACTCCACGTTGACCAGGCTGTTTAAGAGGGTCAATTTCAGCTCGAAAATTTATACATTCCTGAGCATCTTGATAAATTGATGGAGCTTCGTAAGATGGGCCGACAAAACCGAAGTCCATATTAGATTACCCCTTTGTATCGTTCGCCACGCCATATTTTATGTATAGTATTTTTATGAACACCAAATTTATTACTTAATTCTATGTGTGTCATAATTTCCTTATTGGATCGTACAAATCTTACTTCATCATCTGTTAATTTTGCTGTATGTTTATTACCTATCAAACTTTTACTTATTGCTTCACAATGTTTGTCAGATAAAGGTTTACCTTTTTTAGCAATACGCAATTTTTCTTTAATTTCTTCAGATAATTTAACACCTTTTCTTGGGCTTGGTGTGCCTTTACGCATTTCACTCCATTTGCGTTTTTGTTCTTCTGAATGACTCATAGAATATCCAGAACAGCCTTCACCACCATTACTTAAATTAACTAATTTAATACCACGTCTTTTATAAACATCTATACATTCCATTTCAGCAAAAAACGCTAATTCTTCATCCATTTCATTTTTAATAATTTCAGATGTAAAACCATGTTTTGCTACATAATTTTTCCAATATCTACCACGTTTATTTTTGTCAGAATGACGTTTATCTTTACCTTTACCAACGTAAAATATGTTTTCTGTGTCTAATGCACGATGTTGATATATGTAATATTGCATAAGTATATGATTATTAACGGAAAAATCCTCCTGATAAAATCCAACCAGCATCCTTTTGCCGACTACTCAACATCGCATCTTGGAATCTAGCAGATTGAATCGGTTTCATATTAGTGCGTTTTATAGTAGCTTTTGCTTGTGATGCGTATGCGTTAATCATCCCTATTTGCGTTGCAGATGCTTTGCCATACATAGGCATTAGACGTTCAGCTAAACACCATCTGAGAGCCATTGAGTAACCCTGTGGCAATATAATTGGGTCATTGATAGTGTTGTAACGTGCAAATAATGTGTCTGCAAATATATGCATTTCACCTTGTGATGGATTAGGCCATACAAAAATGTTTCCTAATGTTTCGGTTGGTTGGTAATAAAGAGCTTTGGGCCACGGGCCAGCAAGCGTTTTTAAACCAATCATTTCGTAATCTTCTACGTTAAGAATTGCAACTGGATAATCGAGGCCACCATTAGTAATAGGCTGATTATTACTGTATGTATTAATACGCACAAAAGCACTATTAATAGAAAGGGGTCGCTGATAATACGAATTAATTGTTGTAGATGTAACAGTTTGACTAATGTTAAGTGTATATGTGCCAACTTCATTGATATTACCCCCAGCACCAGATTGAAATGCTACGATAGTTGTGCCGTTTGTAATACCTGAACCATTAAGAGTCTGTCCTAATGCTATTGCGCCACTTGCTATTGCTGTAACCGTTAATATATTGCCTGATATAGAACCTGTAAATACTGCCCCAATTGTTCCACCAGGGCCAATTGTATATTGTGTAACACCTGGTGATATAGGATAGATAATTTCTGTTTTATAAGAAACCATCATTGATTCGTTTGACCATTGATCTACTATGTCATTTAACATATCAAAAGCATCTTGAGCTGCTTCAGGTGTTGGAATTTCACCTGCTTCTAAAGCACCAATGTCTTTTAATGCACGAGAAATTATGTCAAACGGTTGAGCCATTAATTACTCCAAGG
>Ga0007869_1000205_pt1 | contig 10074 bp, 9 predicted proteins | sample CryBogCBH03Jun09_FD_55001 | JGI IMG/M metagenome (GOLD analysis project Ga0007869, IMG submission 55001) | Freshwater microbial communities from Crystal Bog, Wisconsin, USA - CBH03Jun09 | ecosystem: Environmental > Aquatic > Freshwater > Lake | place: Crystal Bog, Wisconsin, USA | collected... | reverse complement strand
TTTTTTTACATCGTTTCAGCAAATAATTCGCGGCCAATCAACATTCTTCGAATTTCTGAAGTGCCGGCCCCAATTTCATACAACTTCGCATCACGCCATAAGCGCCCAACTGGGTACTCATTGACATACCCATTGCCACCAAAAATCTGGATAGCCTCACCTGCCATCCAAGTTGCTTTTTCAGCCGTATACAAAATTACGCCGGCTGCATCTTTTCTAACTTGACGAACATGCGCAGTACCTAGCGTNTCCAACTGTTTACCAACTGCATAACAATATGCTCGGCAAGCTTGGAGNGTGGTGTACATATCAGCAACTTTGCCCTGGATTAGCTGGAACTCTCCGATTGATTGGCCAAACTGCTTGCGATCATGGATGTAAGGAACCACGGCATCCATGCAAGCTTGCATNATCCCCAGCGGGCCAGCTGCTAAAACTGCNCGNTCATAGTCCAAACCACTCATCAGGACTTTTACGCCACCATTGAGTGAACCTAAAATATTTTCAGCTGGCACTTTGACATTTTCAAATACGAGCTCGCCTGTATGAGAACCACGCATCCCCAGCTTATCTAACTTTTGTGCCACAGAAAATCCAGGCATGCCTTTTTCAANAATGAAGGCCGTAATGCCTTTGGGACCTGCTTGAGGATCTGTTTTTGCATACACTACCAAGACATCACAATCTGGACCATTGGTAATCCACATCTTGGTGCCGTTCAGAATGTAATAACCATCTTTTTCAACGGCAGCCAATTTCATACTGACTACGTCAGAACCAGCATTTGGCTCGCTCATCGCCAAGGCGCCAATATATTCACCAGAAACCAACTTAGGNAAGTATTTTTGTTTGTGAGCNATGGTGCCGTTGCGGTGTATTTGATTGACGCATAGGTTNGAATGCGCACCATAAGAAAGTCCAACCGACGCAGAAGCTCTTGAGATCTCTTCTAAGGCCACCATATGGGCTAGATAACCCATGTTGGCACCGCCGTATTCCTCCGAAACGGTGATCCCCAANACTCCAAGATCGCCCATCTTGCGCCACTGATCCATTGGAAACTGATCGGTTCGATCGATCTCTTGTGCAAATGGCGCAATCTCTGCTTGTGCATACGCATTGACTGCATCTCGCAATGAATCGATGTCTTCACCGAGATAAAAATTGACTCCTGGAATATCGCTCATAAATGACCCTTTATTACTTGTGACCTAGATTTTTAACGACGCACATTGTCATAAGCATGAGTGCACATAACTTGCGTTTACCCTCTTTTTCAATAAAGACTTCACCCTGACAAACAATCAAGGTGCGACCTGGCTTTAATACGCTTCCAACAGCGATCAATCGATCCCCGTCTGCAGGGGCTAAAAAATTTATTTTGTACTCTGCCGTCAATGCGGCTTCATCATTTCCGATGATGCTAATGGCTGCATATCCACAAGCGGTATCAGCCAAAGCACCGACAGCACCGCCGTGAAAGAACTTGTGCTGTTGTGATATGGAGTTTGAATATGGCATTGATATTTCCATCTTGCCAAACTCGATCTTGTCCAAACACGCCTGAAATGCTCCCATCAAGCCTTGTTTAGCAAAACTACTCTCTATTTCTCGTTTTCGCTCTACTGACAAATTACCCATTCATTACCTCGCGATATTGATGTGATTAATTTACTTGACGCTTACGTAAACGTCAACTCATATATATAGCGGTAAATTGTAAATTAATACATATAAATCAATTACTTAGAAAAAAATAGCAAAACCTAGGGAAAACGATGGGTAAAATTAACCCGCTTTCTTCACTGCCAGAAGCTTCTTGCATTGCACTTCGTGCGAAGCAAGCTCATTGAGTTGATCACTCAGATCTTCCATTTGCTGCTCTAAGGCTTCACGGTGTTTAGATAAGGTGCCTATAAAGCGCTCTAATTGCAAAACGCTCCCCCCTGGCTTGTTATACAAATTGATATCTAAAATCTCTTTAATCTCCGCCAAGGAAAATCCGAGTCTTTTGCCTCTTAACACCAAACGTAGGCGGGTCCGATCAGAGTTGGAGTACATTCTGACTTGAGAATTTTTACCCACCCTCTCCGGGGACAAAAGACCCTGGTCCTCGTAAAAGCGAATGGCACGATGGGTGACATCAAATTCAATAGCAAGATCGGCAATCGTGAATTGAGCAGAAGGTGTCTTTTTTTTACTACTGATGGCCATAATGCAGTTACAAGTAATAGTGGATGTTGCTTAACGTTAACGTTAATTAAAGGCTTTGTAAATAAGGAATATTTCTAGAGCGCATTGAGCACTGGATTGCTAAGTTAAGACTCAAAAAAAGGCCTTAGATCTCCCTAAGGCCTGCTTGCTTTCACTGTTCCAGACTTAATTCGGGAACATGGCTTTCAAGGCTTTGATTTGATAGTCAACCCTATCTTTGAGTAAGTCTTTGACGATCTCGCGATCATAGGAAAAGAGTCTCATCTCATCAGCCTTTAGGCTATAGATTGGCCAGTTGGCCTGTCCACTGACATTGGGGTTGCCGGTTTTTGCAAAAGCAGCCCAGCTCTTAGACATCTTCTCTGACATTGCCTTATCTTGCGCGCTGTTTTTGTCAGTGATTGGATACCAATATTTAGCCCAAATCCCCTTCTGCTTTAAGTCTGCCGTGGCTTTCTCAATGCGGGCGCATTGGTCGGCACCAGACTCACGCTGTTTAGGGGCTTGCGGCATTAAGGGCAAACTTCCAAATACATAGCTGATTTCAAAAGTGTGTGGNACGCCGGGATATGCAGGGCGNATGTTCTTCGTTAAGTAATCAAAGTAGTAGGCATAAGCAGGCGCAANGCCATTCATACTATCGGCGAGCATTTTGGTACTCGCGCGATANAGCATGTCACCCATGACATCAGAAGACAAAATGCATTTATCTTTTGTTTTNGNGTAAAGCTTCTCAATGATTTTTGGATCCTCTCCTACTTTTTTAAGGAAAGCATCTAAGGGTGGCTGTCCTGGCACCAGAAAACTTGAATCCCAAGAGTTGGTACCAATCATAAAGGGGACCTTAGCTTGCTTACCCGCTGCAAACAATGCCAATGGATCACCCTGCAGAATCTGCCCATCCACAAAGGGGCCTCCAAACTCGCCTTGCTCAAAGTTAGCTGCAGTCAATATGAGCTTCTGAACAGGAAGGGCTCTTAATTCTTTTAGGGATTTAGCGTCCACAGCGGTCATAAACTTAGCATCCACTTCAACTTCAGGTGCAGCACCAAATCGCTTCTCTGTCATGCCACGTAGCGGGCTCTGCTGTGCGCTCTCGGCAATCGCTCGATGGAATAAACCTTTAGCAGCATCTGAAACCATGAGCCAGGTGACGCTTCGACCGCCAGCAGATTCNCCGAAGATCGTAACCTTATCTGGATCACCGCCAAACGCTTGAATATTATTCTTTACCCATTTAAGAACAGCAATCTGGTCCATCGTCCCATAGTTGCCAACTGGCTCGCCCTTCGTCTTTGCCTCTTCAATCAATTCTTTAGATGCAAAGAAACCAAGCGTACCTAAACGATAGTCAAAGGTCACAACGATGACCCCATTCTTGGTTAGATTGATCGGCGTGAACTGTTTATCACTACTGCCATCAACAATTAAACCACCTCCGTGTATCCAAACCATCACGGGTAATTTCTTGCCTGGTTTATTTGGTGTAAAGACATTTAATTTCAAGCAGTCTTCATTACCAGGCAAGCCTAAGCCAGAGCTTAAATTTTTAACATACGGCTGAGGACAAGCAGGCCCAAATTGACTAGCGTCCAGTGTTCCGGCCCACTTTGCAACAGGCTGTGGAGGTCTCCATCGGAGATCGCCAAGCGGTGGCGCTGCATACGGAATGCCTTTGAAGACTTGCATGTTGTATTCAGTGGCGCCCTGCACGCTGCCGGATTGCAGCTGTACAACGGGCCGCTCTGCAGCAAAGACATTCCAAGCTAATACGCTCAGCAATAGTAATGATGCAATTGTCTTGTTCATATTGGCTCGTGTGCTCTGTAAATAGGGGTGTTTGAGGGACTCAAGGCAGTCTAGCATAGCGAAATAACAGGCTATTCAAGCCAAAATGAGAAGGTTCAACCAAATTCGTGGGTATTCACTAAAATAGACCGATGACTAAGATTCCAGAACTTCTTGCCCCAGCTGGCAGCCTTGATATGCTCAAAACCGCTTTTGATTTTGGAGCGGATGCCATTTATGCCGGTCAACCGCGCTACTCCTTGCGAGTGCGAAACAATGATTTTGGCAAGATCGAAGTTCTTCAACAAGGAATTGACACAGCACATTCGCTAGGTAAAAAGTTTTATCTAGTATCCAACCTGCTTCCTCATGGAGCAAAGACGCGTACTTACATCAAAGATATGTCACCCGTAGTGGCTCTGAAGCCCGATGCCCTCATCATGTCAGACCCAGGTCTCATCATGATGGCTAGAGAAGCTTGGCCAGATATGCCAATTCATTTATCAGTTCAGGCAAACACCGTGAACGGGGCTTCTGCAAAATTCTGGCGCTCGGTTGGCATTAGTAGAGTCATTTTGTCGCGCGAGCTTTCCTTTGATGAGATCGAAGAAGTGCGTCAAGATTGTCCTGAGATGGAGCTCGAAGTTTTTGTACACGGCGCATTGTGTATTGCTTACTCTGGTCGCTGCTTACTATCTGGCTATATGTCTCACAGGGATCCCAATCAAGGTGCGTGCACCAATGCTTGTCGCTGGGATTACAAAGTGAAACCGGCCCAAACAGCCCCAAGCGGAGATATTGTCTTACTTCAGGAGGGCAAAAGACCCGATGATTTAATGCCCATGGAAGAAGATGAACATGGTACCTACATCATGAACTCTAAAGATCTCCGTGCTGTTGAGCACATTGAGAGATTGACTGCCATGGGAGTGGATTCTTTTAAGATTGAAGGTCGCACTAAATCACCTTACTACGTTGCGCGCACTTGCCAATCCTATCGCACAGCAATTAACGATGCAGTTCAAGGAAAGCCATTCGATAAGACTTTACTTGGGAATTTAGAAGGCTTAGCGAATCGTGGCTACACAGATGGCTTTTATGAACGTCATCACGATAAAGACTATCAACTCTATATGAGAGGCTATTCTCTATCCGGCAGAAGTCTTTATGTCGGAGAGACTCTCGAGGTAGATGCAGCATCCGGGCGCGTCAAGGTAGATGTTAAAAATCGTTTTTCTGTTGGAGATAAGCTAGAGATCATTGAGCCGCAAGGCAATCAAGATATGGTCCTAGAGCAAATGTGGAATACCAAAGGGGAATCTATCGATGTGGCCCCAGGTTCAGGCCACTTTGTCTGGATACAACTTCCATTAACAAGTAAGCATGCCTATATTGCTCGCTATACCAATGAGCCAGCAAAAGTAGAGGCGACATCTTGTTGCAACGACCAAGCCAGCTGTTCAGTCGACTAATTGGCTTGGTCCTATTTAGATACTGCTAAGACGTTCAATTACTGAACAACAATATTGGCGCCCTGCCTTAGTTGATTCAAGTACTCAAACTGCTTCTTTTGCGTTAGGCCTGCACGAATAGACGCTTTTGCTTGCTCTAGTGTTGGCGGCTTGCTCGATTTTTTATCTTCCAATTTAATGAGATACCAACCTTGTGGCATCTTGATGGGCAAAGGTGAAACTTGTCCTACTGACAGCGCCACCAACACAGAAGAAATTTGTGGTGAAACTTGGCCCGATTGAACCCAGCCTACCGCACCACCCTGAACTTTGTTGGGAGCTAGAGACATGCTCTTGGCAACTTTATCGAATGCCTCGCCCTTTTTAATTCTGGCTAAAGCAGTCTTGGCATCCTCTTCGGTAGCAACGGCAATATCGCTCACCTTGTATTCCACAATCGTTCCTTGTGGTCCAAGTGAGGCAACTTCTCGGTTGTACTCAGCTTGAACATCACTATCGGACACTGGATTTTGAGCGCTGAATGTTGCCAACTCAAGATCAGCTAAATAGTTCTGACGAATTTGCGCTAACTGACGATTTGCTTTATCGGAATTGGCCAAGCCATCACGGTCAGCCTGTTGGGATAAAAGAGAAATTTCAATTAATTTACTCAGCACTGCATTACGCAATTCTGGTGAATCTTTTTGACCTTGAGATAAAGCAGCTTGAATACCCTGCTCGACTACATCATTCGTAATAACAGTGCCATTAACGCTGGCGGCAGCATTCGGCGGAAGATTGCTTTGTGAATAGACCGAACCAGAGAGTGCTGCAAGGGTTAAAAATGGAGCGATAAGACTGGTAAATGACAATTTCATGGCAAATGCTTTCTAGTGGATTTAGACTCAATCTTAACAGCCCATGCTGCAGCCCTTTTGACTGAGAATCGGAATTTCTCAATGAATTTTGGGTTAAACGCCCTGACACTTACAATTATGTGATGAACCCAAGCCAAACCCCTGAAAACAAGCCCTTGAGTATTAAAGTCCGCATTGAGAATGAAGCTAAAAAGGCCCTTCTTTTGACGCTCTATCTGGGTGTATGGTTCTGCGCCATCACCTTCTTAGCGTTGACTGCTAGAAGGAAAGCCTATTCATGCAACGATTTTTGGTCTTGCAATGGTTAAAGCGGGTATTTGCGCAAAGTTTATGTTGATAGGTCAAGCCGCCTATCCATTAACCATCAGCAAAAAACATGGCATCATCCCCTCGCTGTTGGCGAACTCCTTTATTTACTCAATCATCGTTCTGCTGCTGAGTTACCTAGAGTCTGGAGTAGACGGCCTCATCCATGGTCGACACTTTATTGATTCAATTCTTTCATTTGGGCATTCTGATCCAATTTATATTCTGTCCCTCTCCATTATTTATTGGCTCATTATTTGGCCTTATCTTTTATTCGTTGGCATCAAAATGGCTCTGGGTGATGACACCACCATCGAACTACTCTTTGGCCCGCGCAAGACCGGCCAGTAAATAAAGATGTTTTTTATACGCTGCGTTTTAAGTATTGCACTATGCATTACGACCGCCATATCTTACGGTCAAGAAATTGAAGCGCGCGCCTATTCCAATGCACCAATAGGTATGAACTTTGTTACTGCTGGAGTTGCTCAAGCTAAAAGCGGTTCATATACGCTAAACACAGAGGCGGTGAGCCTGACACATGTCCTTGACGTTGCCGGGCAATCAGGCAGACTCACATTGACAGTTCCCTATGCAGAACTCTCCGGTGTAGGGCGCGTTGGCGGTCAGTCCATTAATGCATCTGCTGAAGGTCTATCAGACCCTATGATCAAAGCATCCGTCAATCTTTATGGGGCACCAGCATTAACAAATGGCCAATTTGCGAGCTACCAACAAGACCTCATCATTGGCGCCAGCTTAGCCGCTACCATCCCTTGGGGAAAGTACAACAGCAGTCAGATGGTTAATGTGGGAGCCAATCGCTCCTTAATTCAGCCGGCAGCAGGCCTCTCTCAAGCCATTGGGCCCTGGCGCCTAGAATTGGCTGGTATGGCNACTATCTACACCAGCAATACGAATTACATGGGTAGNAANACACTNTCNCAAAATCCCGTGTACTCAGGGGAAACACATGCCATCTATTACTTTCCCAACACCGCCTGGATCTCTGCGGATGCTACCTATTTCACGGGTGGCCAAACCTATGTCAATGGCATGCCAGCTAGCGGTACGCAAGAAAACTGGCGCTTTGGCAGTACGCTCTCCTACCCTATTGATAAACAAAACTCCATACGCCTTAGCGGCAGTAAAGGTGTTTATTCGCGCACTGATACCAGCTATAACGCCGTGGGGATTTCCTGGCAATATCGTTGGGGTGGCACGCCTTAGATGAAATCTGGCACCTATCGCTACAATTGCTAGAAACCTCAATTTAGCAACATTTAATAAATATAAAAAACGAGACAAGAATGACGACAAAGCCAAAAGATCCGAAGGCCACTGAAACTGGCTTACGCAAAGGACTCACCAGTTATGGCGACAAAGGTTTTTCCCTTTTCTTGCGCAAAGCATTTATCAAAGGTGCCGGCTATACCAATAGCGCACTAGATCGCCCGGTGATTGGCATCATTAATACCGGTAGCGCCTACAACCCTTGCCATGGCAATATGCCTCAACTGATTGAGGCAGTGAAACGCGGTGTCATGCTTGCAGGTGGTTTGCCAATGGACTTCCCTACTATCTCCATTCATGAGAGCTTTGCAGCACCAACCAGTATGTATTTACGCAATCTCATGTCGATGGATACCGAAGAGATGTTGCGCGCTCAACCCATGGATGCAGTGGTGATGATTGGCGGCTGCGATAAAACGGTTCCAGCTCAAATGATGGGCGCCGCTTCTGCTGGTCTTCCAGCAATTCAATTAATCACCGGCTCGATGTTAACGGGTTCNCATCGCAGCGAACGCGTTGGCGCCTGTACCGACTGCCGCCGTTACTGGGGTAAATTCCGCGCGGGCGAAATTGATGAAGCTGAAAAAGATGAGGTCAATGATCAACTTGTCGCCAGTGTTGGCACCTGCTCCGTGATGGGTACTGCCAGTACGATGGCNTGCATTTCAGAAGCATTGGGTATGACGGTTCCTGGTGGNGCNTCTCCACCNGCCGTTACCGCNGATAGAATTCGNATTGCCGAAGAGACTGGTACTCGTGCAGTACAAATGGCTAAAGATGGTTTAACNATNGATAAAGTATTGACAGCCGATGCATTNGAAAATGCTATGCGTGTTTTATTGGCGATTGGCGGNTCNACCAATGGCATTGTGCATCTTGCAGCCATTGCTGGTCGCATGGGGCTTGAAATTGATTTAGAAGCGCTCGATAAGATGGGTGATGAAACCCCTGTCTTACTCGATCTCAAGCCATCTGGTGATCACTACATGGAAAACTTCCATGATGCCGGCGGCATGACTACCCTCTTGCGAGAACTCAAGCCTTTATTAAAACTCAATGCGATGACTGTTACTGGCAGAACATTGGGTGAAGAAATTGATGATGCTCCGCCTAGCTTTAAACAAGATGTGGTGCGTAAATTTAATGATCCCATTTATCCCCGCGGCAGTATTGCAGTCTTGCATGGCAACCTCGCCCCAGGTGGAGCGGTGATTAAGCAGTCTGCAGCCAATGAAAAGCTCATGGAACATGAGGGTCGCGCAGTGGTATTTGAAAATGCTGAGGATCTAGTCACTCGTATTGACAGTCCAGATCTTGATGTCACAGCAGATGACATCCTGGTATTAAAGAATATTGGCCCCAAGGGTGCGCCCGGGATGCCTGAAGCTGGCTATATCCCCATACCCATGAAATTGGCACGTGCTGGCGTGAAAGATATTGTGCGCATCTCTGATGGCCGCATGAGTGGGACGGCATTTGGCACGATCGTATTGCATGTCACCCCAGAATCGGCTATTGGTGGTCCATTAGCTCAAGTGCGCAACGGCGATCGCATTCGTTTAAGCGTCAAGAACCGCGAAATTAGTCTGCTGATTTCTGATGAAGAACTGGCCAAGCGCATGAAAGATAACCCCATCACCGAACCGACTGCAGATCGTGGCTACAAGAAATTATTCTTAGACACAGTGACACAAGCGGATAAGGGTGTGGATTTTGATTTCCTACGCGCTGCGAAAATGGTTGGCAAAACACCCAGCAGTCAATAAGCTGGCCTGCTTTGGCTGACTGAATTAGTCAGCCAACACATCCTTGAGCTTTTCTAAAAAAAGCTCTTGGCCATGATTCACCTTTGCTTGCCAATCCTTTGCGGAGTTTTCATTGGCATCATCAGTAATATATTTAAATGACTGCCATGGAATTCCATGCTGATGAGCAACTGTAGCAATAGCAAATAGCTCCATATCTACAACGTCGACCTGTTGTTCATCCAACCATGGATCAAATGCAGTCACAAAGCTATCTCCAGAGCCGCATACATGTTCTCCGCTCAAGGAGAAGTATTCAAATGGTCTTGGACAAAACGGCGTTTGTCCTCTTGGGGCCAAAGGTTCAGTTTGCATATCACGCTGAATCACCCTAGCTAT
>Ga0007869_1000188_pt1 | contig 10689 bp, 9 predicted proteins | sample CryBogCBH03Jun09_FD_55001 | JGI IMG/M metagenome (GOLD analysis project Ga0007869, IMG submission 55001) | Freshwater microbial communities from Crystal Bog, Wisconsin, USA - CBH03Jun09 | ecosystem: Environmental > Aquatic > Freshwater > Lake | place: Crystal Bog, Wisconsin, USA | collected... | reverse complement strand
CACTGATACTTACTGCTGCAATAACTTTGTTATTGGGTCCACGGACCGGTGCGCTGACCGATGCCACTCCCGCTTCACGCTCTCCGACTGATTGAGCCCACCCGCGTCGGCGCACCGCCGAAAGAGTGGCTGCCGTAAATTTCGCATTGACCAATCCGCGATGCAACTTATCTGGCTCTTCCCACGCCAAAAGAATTTGCGCTGCGGATCCCGCCTGCATAGTGAGCACGGTTCCAACTGGAACAGAGTCGCGCAAGCCTGATAAGCGTTCAGCTGTTGCAACGCAGATACGTTGATCGCCTTGGCGACGATATAACTGCGCACTTTCGCCACATGCATCGCGAAGGGCGGATAGCGCAGGGGCAGCAACTGAGAGCAGGCGATCCTCACCAGCGGCAGATGCCAACTCTGCGGCGCGCGCTCCTAGAACAAAGCGTCCCATCAGATCGCGAGTGACCAAGCGATGGAATTCAAGTGCAACGGCCAAGCGGTGGGCGGTAGGGCGAGCGATTCCGGTAGCGGCAACAAGCTCTGCGAGGGAGTGAGGCCCGGCCTCAAGGGTGGCCAATATTCGGACGGATTTGTCTAATACGCCGACTCCGCTATTCTTAGTGTCCATACTCTAATACTGGCATCTTACACTTTGAGATGCAAGATCTGAGGGGATTTCACCGTCGAAGGAGGAGCAATGAGTAAGACGCTAGCCGAGAAGATTTGGGCCGATCACGTCGTCCGTAGTGCCGAGGGAGAACCAGACCTCGTTTATATCGATCTCCACCTCATTCACGAAGTTACCTCAGCGCAGGCCTTTGATGGTCTCCGTTTGGCAGGTCGCCAAGTGCGCCGCCCCGACCTCACCATTGCGACAGAGGATCACAACACTCCGACCCTCAACATCAACCTTCCGATCGCTGATCCGGTCTCAAAGTTGCAGGTAGATACCCTGCGCCAGAATGCAGCCGAGTTTGGAATTCGCATCCACTCTCTGGGCGACGCCGAGCAAGGCATCGTTCACGTCGTCGGACCACAACTTGGAATCACTCAGCCCGGTATGACTATCGTCTGCGGTGATTCACACACTTCGACCCACGGAGCTTTCGGTGCTCTCGCATTCGGAATCGGAACATCTGAGGTAGAGCATGTTCTCGCTACCCAGACCTTGCCTTTGGTCCGCCCTAAGACCATGGCGATCAATGTCGATGGTGTTCTTCCAGAAGGCGTGACAGCAAAGGATGTGATCCTCGCGATTATCGCAAAGATCGGCACTGGCGGTGGGCAAGGCTATGTCATTGAATATCGCGGATCGACAATCCGTGCGCTCTCCATGGAAGGTCGCATGACGATCTGCAATATGTCCATCGAAGCTGGTGCACGTGCTGGTTTGATTGCACCGGATGAAACAACATTTGAATATGTAAAGAGCAAGCCACATGCACCGCAAGGCGCAGACTGGGATGCTGCAGTTGAATACTGGAAGACGCTACAGAGCGATGCTGATGCAAAGTTCGATGTTGAGATCTCCTTCAAGGCTGAAGAGTTGGCACCATTCGTTACATGGGGAACTAACCCTGGACAAGGACTCCCATTAAACGCCTCAGTTCCAAATCCTGCTGAGATTGCCGATGTTGAAGAGCGCGGAGCTGCAGAGCGGGCCTTGACCTACATGGGTCTTGAAGCAGGCGTTCCACTTAAGTCGATCAAGGTTGACACCATCTTCTTAGGCTCTTGCACCAACGGTCGTATTGAAGACTTACGTGCGGCGGCAGCTGTACTCAAGGGAAAGAAGAAGGCAGATTCAGTTCGCATGCTGGTGGTTCCGGGATCAGCGCGCGTTCGCCTCCAGGCAGAGCAAGAAGGGTTGGATAAGGTCTTCATCGACTTCGGAGCAGAATGGCGTAACGCCGGTTGCTCTATGTGTCTTGGTATGAACCCTGATCAACTCGCCGTTGGTGAACGTTCTGCATCGACATCAAATCGCAACTTTGAAGGACGTCAGGGCAAGGGTGGTCGTACACACCTCGTGAGCCCACTGGTTGCAGCTGCAACTGCTATCCGCGGCACACTCTCATCTCCAGCAGATCTGTAAGGAGCACACAATGGAAAAATTTATAACTCACACGGGCACAGCAGTTCCTCTACGTCGCTCCAATGTTGATACCGATCAGATCATCCCTGCGGTTTACCTGAAGCGCGTGACAAAGAGCGGATTCGAAGATGGACTCTTCGCAGCATGGCGCAACGATCCAGAGTTCGTGCTCAATCAACCGCAGTACCAGGGTGCAACGGTGCTTGTTGCCGGAGTCGATTTTGGTACCGGCTCTTCTCGCGAGCACGCTGTCTGGGCGCTGCAGAACTATGGCTTCAAAGCAGTGATTTCTAGTCGCTTTGCCGATATCTTCCGCGGAAATTCGCTCAAGGGCGGCTTGCTAACTGTGATCTTGCCTCAGGAGAACGTGGAGAAGATTTGGGATCTCATTGAAGCCGACCCAACCACCTCCATCACCGTTGATTTAGAGGCGAAGAACGTCCGTCTAGGCAGTGAAGTCTTTCCCTTTGAACTCGACGATTACACCCGCTGGCGCCTCATGGAGGGCCTCGATGACATCGGATTAACGCTGAAAAACATAGATGCGGTGAGCGCTTATGAGAGCGCTCGTCCGGCCTACAAGCCTAAAACCCTTCCAGCACGCTCATAATTCCTCCTTTCAGCGGTGGNGNTGAAACTCTCCACCGCTGATTTAGAGTTTTTTANGCGTAAAAAGTGCACTTTTTCACCTGCGACACACCGTTATTAATAGAGGGTCTTTCAAGATTGCACGCGTAGATTTCTTGTATGTAGGCAAAAGCCTAATGAATACGCGTATTTAAGGGGAACTAATGAACAAGGCCCAGTTCATCGCATACTTGGCTCCACAGTTTGGGGATAGCAAGAAAGAGGCAGCTCGCGCTGTCGATGTAGTTTTTGATGCAATCGTTCGCAACATCTCAAAGGGCGACGATGTGATGATCAATGACTTCGGTAAGTTTAAGAAGGTTGATCGTCCAGCACGTAAGGGTCGCAACCCATTTACCGGTGAGACCATCCAGATCAAGGCGAGCAAGAAAGTTCGCTTCTTGCCAGCAAAGGCACTCAAGGAGATCATCTCAGGCGCTCGTAAGCTTGAAGCTGCTCCAAAGCCACCAGTAAAGGTTGTTCCAAAGGTAGTTGCTAAGCCTGTCGTAAAGGCAGTTGCCAAGAAGGCTGCTCCTGCTAAGAAGGCAGCACCAGCAAAGAAGGCTGCTCCTGCTAAGAAGGCTCCTGCTAAGAAGGCAGCGCCAGCGAAGAAGGCTCCTGCTAAGAAGGCAGCACCAGCAAAGAAGGCTGCTCCTGCTAAGAAGGCAGTCAAGCGTTAATCTCTTCTACATTCAGATCGGGGGAGGCGTAATCGCTTCCCCCGATTTCTTTTTGTAACACTGGCAGAGCGACTAAACTCTCTTCGTGGCTAATCAGGGAAGTGAGCTCAACCCCATCTACAGCCCACCGCATGGAAGACCGCTTGGCACCAATGCAACATGGAAAGTTGGAGCAGCGTTCTTAATTCCACTTTTGAAATTGATTTCAAAGCCGCGCTGGCTTGGTACCTCGAATATTCCAAAGAGCGGTCCCATGATCGCAATCAGCAATCACATTTCTTATGTCGATCCTTTGATCTTCGCCCACTTCTTATACGGAAATGGGCGCGCAGTTCGCTTCCTTGGTAAGGCATCACTCTTTCGTTTACCGATCGTTGGATGGGTACTGCGCGGCGCTGAGCAGGTCCCTGTTGAGCGAGAGATCAAAGGGGCAGCGGCAGTTGCGCTACCTCATGCAATCGCCTTTCTTAGCGCTGGGCACTGCCTAGGCGTCTACCCTGAGGGGACTTTGACGCGCGATCAAGATCACTGGCCTATGGTGGCTAAGACCGGGTTGGCGCGCCTGGCTGTGATGACTAAGGCTCCGGTGATTCCTTGCGCGCAATGGGGAGCGGTAGAAATTCTGGCTCCCTATAGCAAGCGCCCCAAATTGTGGCCCCGAACTAAGGTGACGGTGATCGCAGGTGCACCTCTCGATTTCTCTCCTTGGTATGGAAAAGAAGATGACCATGATGCGATGATCGAGGCAACTGCATATGCAATGGCCGCGATTACCAATTTGTTAGTTGAAATTCGTGGCGAAGCCGCACCGACGACAATATTTGATCCTCGTCAGTCAGATCTTCCTCGTACGGGAAATTACAAGAAGAGGAAGAACAAGTAATGACACGCGTGACGGTTTTAGGAACAGGTGCTTGGGGAACCACTCTTGCGCAGGTGCTCTGCGATGCCGGTCACCAAGTATCGATCTGGGGTCGTAACAACGAAGTTGTCACTGAAATCAATGCATCGCGAAGTAATCACAAGTTTCTTCCTGGAATCTATCTCCCGGAAAATTTGCACGCGACAGTTAATATCGAAGAGGCTTTTCAGTTTGGAGAAGCGATTGTTCTCGCCGTTCCAGCCCAGACGCTGCGTGAGAATTTGAAGAATTGGAACTCGATCTTCCCAAAGGATCTACCGATCATCTCCACACTTAAAGGCATCGAAGCGGAGACCATGTCGCGAATGACTGAGGTGATCGTTGAAGAGCTCGGCACTGTTTCTTCCTTGATTGGTCTAATCACTGGACCCAATCTCGCTGGTGAGTTATCGCTACGGGAACCCGCCGGTGCTGTCGCTGCCTCCTCAAATCCTCAATTGCAGCTCCTGATGATCGACCTATTTACCACACCGTACTTTCGCATCTATCCCTCTGATGACCTTGTCGGCTGCGAACTCGCAGGCGCCGCGAAGAGCGTGGTGGCACTTGCCGTNGGTATGACTATTGGAATGAATCTNGGTGAAAATACNCAAGCNATGATCATCACGCGCGGCTTATCTGAGGTGGCGCGCTTTGGACAGAGCTATGGCGCAAACCCATTGACCTTCCTAGGGCTGGCTGGCATGGGAGATATCGTCGCGAGTTGCGGCTCGGCGCTCTCACGCAATCGTCAATTTGGTGAGGCCTATGGCCGAACCGGCACGATGGATGGCGCTCGGTCGGAGGTTGCGAAGACTGTGGAGGGCGTCGCATCGGCGCCTGCGATTCGCGAGTTGGCACACCGAGTTGGAGTCGAAGTCCCTATCATTGAAGTTATGGCAGATGCGGTAACTGGATCAATTACACCGCACCAAGCGATGGAGCGGTTAATGTCCGTCAGCACGCTGGCTGAATTATGATGAGCAAAAAGCGGGTCGCAATTGTTTTTGGTGGGCAGTCATCTGAACACGAAATCTCATGCATCTCCGCAGGAGGAGTTCTCGGCGCGATTGACCGCGAACGATTTGATCCGATCCTGATTGGAATTACTCGTTCAGGTAAATGGGTGCTCGTAGATCAAGCGACAACGCTCGCCATCAAAGACGGAAAACTCCCAGAGGTCGATACATCATTACCAGCCATCGATGCCGACGTTCATGGATTTAGCTCTAACGGGCAGGCGCTCAATATCGATGTGCTCTTCCCGCTTCTTCACGGCCCTTATGGTGAAGATGGCACGGTGCAAGGGCTCTGCGAGATGGCGGGAATTCGATATGTAGGCTCTGGAGTTTTGGCTAGCGCGGTGGCGATGGATAAGACCTTTGCTAAACCTATCTTCGCAGCGCATGGTTTCAAGGTCGCTCCCGGAATCGTTCTTAAGCAGGGGGAGTGGAGCGCTTCTCAAATCGAAAACTTGAAGTATCCAGTCTTTGTAAAACCCGCTCGGAGCGGTTCTAGCCGTGGAACCACAAAGGTGAAGCACTTTGCCGAACTTCCAGCGGCCATCGATCACGGTTTTGCGTTCGATACCAAAGTAATGATTGAAGAGGCGATCGTAGGTCGCGAGATTGAGTGCGGCGTTCTTGAAAGTAGTGGCAGTGCAAAAGCCTCGCCTGTGGGCGAAATTAAGTTTCTAGGGGCTCACGAGTTCTACGATTTCGAAGCAAAATACCTTGATGATGCAACCACGGTTGTCTTCCCGGAAGATTTGCCTGCAGGAGTTGAGGCCGAGATTCAGAGGTCGGCGATTGAAGCATTTAAGGCCCTAGGGTGCGAGGGTCTGGCGCGCGTTGACTTCTTCTACACGGATAAAGGCGAGGTTGTTATTAACGAGCTGAACACTATGCCTGGCTTTACGCCCACCTCAATGTTTCCAAAGTTGTGGGGACGTGGCGGAGTTACATACTCCGAAGTGATTACTCGGCTGATTGATGCGGCGTTAACCCGCTCAGCCCACGTCACCCGTTAAGCGGAGTGACAGTAATTTCTAGGTTGGAACGTACGACTTTTAGAAGGTGGTGATTGGGGATTTCGATCCAACCATCTTGTGGCCAGCCCGATGAGGCAACTAATACTTCGCCGTTATCGGCTTTGTAGAAGAGGTCGTAGTAGTCCGACGGTTCTCCCTCTGGAATTCTCTCGTTGTGATGTTCATTGATTACGAAGAACTCTGTCGGCGTCAAGAACATCGCATTGATGCTCGAGTATCCGGTGTGCTCGGCGATAATTTTGACGGCGGAGCGAATGCCCTCTTCTACACCAAACTTTTCGATCTCGGTGATGACGAGATAGAAGTAGGTCTCGCTATCTGTGGTACCGCGGCGCAGCGCTAAGTACTTAGCTTCGACGAAAGGAAGGATCGGATCAGGTGGAGTTAACGCTCCATTGTGGATGAACGAGTAGTCACGATAGGCGAACGGGTGAGTGTTTCCCTCGTTGATCGCTAAGGTGCCTGTCGCCCAACGTAGGTGGAGCAGCGCGCCATTTGATTTGAGATTGTGTGCGGCTTCATCAAAGACACTGCTCTCTTTAGCTCGAGTAGGTTCAACGAGCAAGGTTGGATGTGCTTCGACGTTACACGTTGCGATGCCCCAACCATCACCGTGGCGAGCAGATAGCGCAGCAAAATCACTAAACCCCGCACCTGCAGCCTCCACGAGAGTCTTTTCGTCAGCGGATACAAATCCCATCAAGCGACACATTGGAAGATCCTTCTCTTAAATGAATTAGTTGTTGGTATCGAAGAATACGTTCTTGGTCTCAGTGAAGGCGTCGAGTGCATCTGGTCCGAGCTCGCGCCCTAGGCCGGATTGCTTGTAGCCACCGAATGGAGTCCAGTAACGGACCGATGAGTTGGAGTTGACTGAGAGGTTTCCGGCTTCGACGGCGCGCGATACTCGAACGGCGCGACCGATATCGCGGGACCAGATCGATCCTGAGAGGCCGTACTCGGAATCATTGGCAAGACGAATCGCATCTGCTTCATCTTCGAAAGGAAGCACTGATACAACTGGTCCAAAGATCTCTTCGCGATATGCGCGATCTTGAGTTGAAGTAGCAAGAAGAACGGTTGGGGCCATCCAGAATCCGGCGCTATCTGGCTTATTGCCGGTGAAGGCAACGTTGCTTCCCTCGGGAATGTATTCGCGGACGCGCTCGAGTTGTGTCGCAGAGATCAGCGGACCCATCTCGGCAGTTTCGAGTTCCGGAGATTCCACGCGGAACTTCTTAACGGCAACTTCGAACTTCTCCATAAAGGAATCGAGCACCGAGCGCTGCACCAGGATGCGGGAACGAGCGCAGCAATCTTGACCAGCGTTATCGAAGACTGCGCCTGGAGCGCCTGCGGCCGCCTTCTCGATATCGGCATCAGCAAAGATGACGTTGGCGCTCTTGCCGCCGAGTTCTAGGGTCAAACGCTTCACTTGGTCTGCGCAACCGCGCATGATGCCTTTGCCTACGGTTGTTGATCCGGTGAAGACAATCTTGCGAACGTGCGGATGGGTAACGAAACGCTCACCAACAACGCTGCCCTTGCCGGGAATTACGTTGAAGACACCTTCGGGAATTCCTGCAATTACCGCTAGTTCGCCGAGGCGAATTGCAGTGAGGGGAGTGAGCTCGGCAGGCTTCAAAACAACTGTATTTCCGGCAGCCAAAGCAGGAGCAAATCCCCAGCCAGCAATTGGCATAGGGAAGTTCCAAGGGACGATGATGCCGATTACGCCAAGCGGCTCCTTGAAGGTGATATCGATTCCGTTAGGGACTGGAATCTGGCGACCAAAGAGGCGCTCGGGTGCGGCGCTGTAATAATTCAAGCAGTCACGAACGTTGCCGGCTTCCCAGCGCGCATTTCCGATGGTGTGACCCGAATTGATGACTTCTAAGGCCGCCAACTCTTCAATGTGTTCATCGACCACACGAGCAAAGTTGCGCAATAACTTAGCGCGATCGCCCGGATTGACCTTGCGCCAACTATCGAATGCCTTGTGTGCACGCTCGATGACCAGATCGGTATCTTCTAGATCTGCGAGGACCACCTCAGCAACTGGAAGCGCGCTGGCAGGGTTAATGACTGTGTATAGGCTCATGGTGAGAAGTTACCTTACATACGTTCGAAGTTGCGAAAGCGTTCCCAGTCGGTGACTGCGCGGCTGAAGGCATCAATTTCGGTGTCGGCCATATGCGTGTAGTGCTTCTGAACATCTGCGCCGAAGGTCTTCTTGACCCATTCGCTATTGGCCCAAAGATCACGCGCCTCGTTGAGCGAGGTTGGAACGCGGGCGGTCTCGAGGGCATAGGCGTTGCCTTCGAAGGCTGGCTCGAGAACCAGCTCATTTTCAATTCCATCGAGGCCGGCAGCAACCATTCCCGCGACAGCGAGGTATGGGTTGGCATCGCCACCAGGTACCCGATTTTCGATACGAAGGGAGTGGCCCTGACCGACTAGGCGCAGAGCGCAGGTGCGATTATCTCGACCCCACTTAAGGGCAGTTGGGGCAAAGGTTCCGTATTGGTAGCGCTTGTATGAATTGATATTGGGGGCGAAGAGCAGGGTGAGCTCACGCATGTGTGCCTGAATACCCGCCAGGTAGTGGCGACCCATGACTGAAAGTCCATCACCGGCATCTCCTGCAAGGACTGCAGAATCATCTTTGCCACGGAAGGAGAGGTGGATGTGGCAGGAGCTTCCTTCACGCTCATTGAACTTCGCCATAAAGGTAAGCGAGCACCCTTGTTGAGATGCAATCTCTTTAGCGCCCATCTTGTAAATCGAGTGGTTGTCGCAAGTGCGCAGTGCATCTTCGTATCTAAAGGCGATCTCGTGCTGTCCGAAGTTACATTCACCCTTCGCGGACTCGACAATTAATCCAGCACCATGCATGTTGAGACGGATCGCACGGAGCAATTTTTCAACGCGCGCTGTACCCATGAGCGAGTAATCGACGTTGTACTGGTTGGCGGGAGTTAGATCTTTGTAGCCCTTGTCCCAAGCCTGCTCAAAGGTATCTTGGAAGACGATAAATTCAAGCTCAGTTCCGCAGAGCGCCAGCATTCCAGCAGCATCAAGGCGAGCGAGTTGGTTCTTCAGGATGGTGCGCGGTGAAACTGAAATCCCATGCTTGTGGTGGTCGACGAAGTCAGCCACGACCATGGCAGTGCCCTCGTGCCAAGGCAGGTAGCGAAGAGTCTCGAAATCTGGAGCCATTCCCATATCGGCATACCCGGTATCCCACGAAGATACGTCGTACCCCTGCACGGTATTCATATCTATATCTACTGCGAGGAGGTAGTTACATCCCTCGGTGCCATTCTTAATAGTATCGGCGATGAAGAAGGGTGCGTGAATGCGCTTACCCTGCATGCGACCCTGCATATCCGTTGCACCGACTACAACTGTGTCGATCTTTCCGCTAGCTACATCTTCCTTTAACTGCTCCAAGGAGAGAGACACAAATACCTCCGATAAGTCGAACGCATGGGTTCGAGTGGTTGAAGAGAGTCAGGTTACTAGCGGGGCAAGGGGCGCACAATAGAAGATGGTTCGTGGCGAGCGATATAAAAACCCTGAGAAACTACCCCGAACTCCCTTCCAAAAGGCAAAGTGACAAGGCACACTTACCCTCAATCCGCGGTGGGAGCATCCCCTGGCACCCCTCGGAATTCGGATCACCGACTAACGGATGGGACGCACAATATATGAGCAATACTCATGATGCAGATGCGAAAAAATTAGCGGAACTTGGATATAAACAGGAGTTCGACCGTAAGTGGTCAGGCTTCAATAACTTTGCAATCTCNTTCTCAATCATCTCGATCCTCTCAGGTTGCTTCACAACCTTCGGNCAAGCTTGGAATAACGGTGGCCCTGTTGCTATCGCANTCGGCTGGCCCCTTGTCGCTGCCTTCGTGATGCTTGTTGGGCTATCGATGTCAGAGCTCGTCTCTGCNATGCCTACCGCNGGCGGAATNTATTACTGGTCACTCAAATTGGGTAAGCCAATCCACGGATGGATTACAGGCTGGCTCAATCTCATGGGCTTGATTGCCGTGACTGCGGGCGTGGACTTTGGTCTCGCTCTCTTTATGCAGAATGCGCTGCAGAACTATTATCCAAAGTTCTGGAATACATCTGACTTGAAGCAGTCCTTCCTGCTCTTCCTGGTGATCATCATTTTGCACGTTGCTATCAACGTCTTCGGTGCCAAGGTTATTCACCAGTTCCAGGGTGTNAATGTCTGGTGGCACGTTGCGGGTGTCGCGGCGATCATCTTGATCTTTATCTTCTACCCAACTCACCACGCATCAGCATCATTTGTCTTCACACATCAGAT
>Ga0007869_1000181_pt1 | contig 11094 bp, 14 predicted proteins | sample CryBogCBH03Jun09_FD_55001 | JGI IMG/M metagenome (GOLD analysis project Ga0007869, IMG submission 55001) | Freshwater microbial communities from Crystal Bog, Wisconsin, USA - CBH03Jun09 | ecosystem: Environmental > Aquatic > Freshwater > Lake | place: Crystal Bog, Wisconsin, USA | collected... | reverse complement strand
ATTTTTTGCTGACGTGATTGCCACCAATAGATCGACCAAAATAAAGGCAAGGCAATCAACATGCGAAGTGCCAAGAGAGTTTCTGCATTGGCGCCATAAGTGAAAGCGAGCTTAATCAGAATGGCTTTTCCAGAGAATAGAATGGACCCCAGTCCGGCCATCAGAATGCCAGATAGATAGCGTTTGCGTTGTAGAGCGAGATTGCTGGCGTGCATGTTTACTTATAGAAGACGGTTGAGCATGCTACGCATTTCTAGAATGGTCTCTGATGGTGTAAGTCCAATGGGGCCAATCCCTTTATTGACCAAGCTATCAGCCGCCGATGCGTGGAGTTGCACGGCTATGCAGGTCGATGACCATAAATCGAGCTGATGTCGAATACCTTGAGCAGCAATAGCGGCAATACTGCCTGTGAGTACGTCACCCATACCACCTGTGCCCATGCCGGGATTGCCTTGCATGCATTGAACGCTAGAGTGCTGCGGAGAGGCAATTAAGGTGTGCTGGCCTTTGAGGACCACAATGGAGCCAGTTAACTGCGCTAAGCTTTTTAAAGTGACTTGGCGTTGATCTTGAACTTGTTCACTCGATATGTTGAGAAGTCGAGCTGCCTCACCAGGGTGCGGCGTAATGACGCTTAGACCTGGAAATTGTTGATTGCGATTTTGTAATGCCAGTAAAAGCGCTTTGTTGTCGGCGATTAAATTTAGCGCGTCTGCATCGAGGACCAAAGGAATGTTGGGATGCGCCAGGCTCGCTTGAAGCCATGTATAAGCAAGTGAGGAGTTACCCAGACCTGGTCCGATTGCAATGAGATCGGGATTCGTTTTGATCAACAGTTCCGCTGCATTACTACCTGCCGCTCTCACCATTAATTCTGGTTGGTCAANGAGNGCCTGGGTAGNTGTATGGTCGAGCATTTCGAGAATGGTCCAACCGGCACCCAAATGCAATGCGGCATTACCTGCAAGTACNAGNGCACCCGCCATACCAGGGGCGCCGCCAATGATCACAACTTTCCCAGCGTCGCCTTTATGCTCTGATGGGCTTCGCTTTAAATGTTGAATGAGATCCAGTGACGCAAGTTCTACTGGTTCTTGGGTTGATGCTGTCATCCCTATTAATCGCTTTTATTTAGATGGTGAGGGTATTTTAAGGGGTGTATGCTTTTAAGCATGAAGATTCAATTTTTTGGTGCAGCGGGGGAGGTTACGGGTTCACGACACTCGGTCCAGGCTTCCCTTGGTGGTCACGAGAGACGTTTTATTGTTGATTACGGGATGTTTCAAGGTGGACGTGAAGCCAGTCTGAAAAATCTGGAGCCATTGCCATTTTCCCCCCAAGAAATTGACTTTATCGTCTTAACCCATGCCCATATTGACCATAGTGGATTATTGCCACGTCTTTGTGCCCAAGGGTTTACCGGCCCAATCTATTGCACTAGCGCTACCTTTGAGTTATTAAAAATTCTGCTACCGGACAGCGCGCATTTGCAATTTGCAGATGTTGAGCGGGCCGAGCGTAAGCAGAAGGCAGGCAAGTGGCATGGCGATATGCCTGTCGCGCTGTATAGCAGAGAAGAAGTAGAGATGACTTTGAATCAGTTTGAGGTCATAGAGTATGGGCAAGTCGTCAAGCCCTGTGAAGGTGTGCAGTTAGAGTTTCGTAATGCTGGGCATATTCTTGGATCGGCTATTGCTATTTTGGATATTCAGGAAACGGGCTCACCAGTAAAGCGCTGCGTGTTCTCTGGTGACATTGGTATGAAGGGCAGAGTCTTAATGCCTGATCCAGCGGTGATTAGCGAGGCAGATGTATTGCTAATTGAATCGACTTATGGAGATCGCCTGCATCGCAGTCTACAAGAGACTGAAGATGAGCTGGTGGAGGTGATTTCATCGACGATGCGCGGACATGGAAATGTGATCATTCCAGCTTTTGCCGTCGGGCGAACCCAAGAGGTGTTATTTCTATTGATTGATTTAGTTCGTAAAGGATTATTGCCGCATCTCAGTATTTGGGTAGATTCACCGATGGCAACGGCGGCTACACATCTCACCGAGCATTTCTTTTCGCAATTGGATCAGCAGTCGCAGGCGACTTTTGCGTGGTTTAAAGATCATCCAGATGCAGTTAGCCTACGTTTTATTGCCGACGTAGAAGAATCCAAAGCACTTAATAAAATTAAGGGTGGCGCCGTCATTATTTCGGCAAGCGGTATGTGTGATGCTGGTCGAATCGTGCATCACTTAGCTAACAATCTTCCTTATGCGCAGAATGCCATCATCATCACTGGCTTTCAGGCCTACGGCAGTCTTGGGCGCCGCTTAGTCGACAAGGTTCCTATGGTCCGGTTATTTGGTGAGGAGGTTTTAGTGAAGGCCTCTATCCATACTATTGGAGGCTTGTCAGCGCATGCCGATAAAGCGGGCTTACTAGAGTGGCTAAGCGGATTTAAAAAGCCTCCCAAATCCACATTTGTTGTGCATGGAGAGCCTAAAGCAGCTGCTGCATTTGCTGCAAGTATTCGAGATGAACTAGGCTGGACCCATGTCCAGATTCCGGAGCGCCTACAAACTATTCAGTGCTGAAGATCCTATTCGGCAACCTTGGCACCTTGGATATCGTGACGATACATTGCATTCGCGACAAATCCAGACGCTTTTAACTCGGTAATGATGGCGCTTAAGTAAGCGCTGGTTTTTTCATATCCAGATCTGGCTTTCGGAATGCCAATCGCTTGATTGATCACCATAAACCGTCCAGGCAACATTCTTAAATCTGTATAGCGGGAAGCATCGCTCTCAAGTTGTTGTTTTACGCCTGCAGCGACATTTCCTTGGCCACCCATGAAGTCGTCTACCACCGCTTGTGAGCTCGGGGCGCGCAAAATGGTTGCATGTTTAATTTCTCGTGTGAGATAAAGGTCATAAGCACTTCCTTTGCCGACCACAATTTCATTACCAGCCACATCAACTGCTGCGTTGCTGGTAATAGGGGATGACGCTTTGACCATATAGGCGCCTTCGATTTGAATATAGGGTGGGGTATAGCTAATGTCTTCACCTCGCACTGGGTCTATGGCAACAAAGACTAAATCAATATTGCCAGTTTTAATTGCATCTACTGTTGCGCCTGCGCTTTTAAAGGGAATCAGCTGGACCGGTAAACCCGTTCGCTTGCCAATCTCATTAGCAATATCAATCGTCACCCCTTTTGGTTTTTGGGTAACTGCATCAGTTCCCGCTAAAACAGGATTCCCTAAATTAATCCCAACTCGGATTGTGCCGGTTGGTGCAAAGGATTGAAGCATGGCTTTATCAGATGGGTTCATGGCTTTAGGCGATTGGCTATTGGCGAGAGTGGAAAGGAGTAGAAGGCAGATGCTGAAAAAGTATTTCATAAACAGATGATATAAAAAAACCGCGGCTGACCGCGGTTTTTTTTCGATGTCAGTAAGATTACTTCTTAGCATCGGCAGCTGGGGCTGCTGCAGGTGCAGCCGGAGCAGCAGCTGGTGCATCTTTTTTAGCTTCTTCAACATGCGTAGCTTCAGCACCATGTTTTTCACCACCCATATCAATGTTGCCATCGCCTTTGAGGAGTAGATAGGCTGTAGCACTAATTAATACCAATACCATGATGATGATTGAACGGTTGCTCATTACTTTTCCTTCAGTTTGTTGAAATTGCAATAATCTTAACCTGTGTTTTGGCCTCAGTAAATCCCAATCGGCTCCCAATAAGCCTGAGATGTGTAAGTGATAGCACTTTCTAGGTAGTAATACTGACACTCCAAGAGGTAAGATGGAGTTCTATTTCCTTTCAAGGTAGTGATATGAGCCCAAAGCTCCCCATCAATAATGCACAGACAATTTCTGATTTTTTAAATCTGAATAAGGGTGAAATTTCTGAGAAAACATCTGAGGACTCCTCAAAATTTGCATTTGATGATCCTGCGTTTTTGGCGCGACGTGAAACCTTGGGGATCCGATTTGAATTGGAGCTATTAAAGCCTGATATTTTGCTGCGGGAGCGGGGTATTGATCACACGATTACTGTTTTTGGTTCTGCCCGCTTTGTAAGTTACGAGCAAGCCTTAAAGATGGGGAAAGAGGCTAAGACTTCTGAGGAAATAGCAGAGGCAAAAAATGCCGTGTTGCATAGTCAATACTATGAGTCTGCACGTGAATTCGGAAAGCTTGTGGCTGCTTATAACGCTACACAATTAACAACAAGCAGTAAGCTTCATATCTGTACGGGTGGCGGTCCCGGCATTATGGAGGCAGCTAACCGTGGTGCCTATGAGGCGGGTGATGAAACCATTGGATTTAATATCAGCCTTCCTCGAGAGCAACATCCCAATCCATACATTACCGAAGGTTTGGCGTTTCGATTTCATTACTTCGCCTTGCGCAAGATGCAATTTATGCTCAGAGCAAGGGCAATTGTGGCTTACCCAGGGGGTTTTGGTTCCTTTGATGAGCTCTTTGAAGTATTGACGCTGATGCAGACTGGCAAGGTAGCGGTACTACCCGTGATCCTGGTTGGTGATGGGTTTTGGTCTGAGGTCCTGAATTTACAAAAGATGATTGAGTTCGGTGTGATTGATAAGTCAAGCGTGGACCTAATACATTTTGTTCATACTGCAGAAGAGGCTTGGAAAGTGATTGTTGACTGCTACCAATTGGCTTGATCATCTGTAAAATGGGCTGATCATGACGACGCCTCAAGCCTCCACTCTCATTACCCAATTAGATCTTCCTGGATATGCACTGGGAATCGCTATTTTGCTGCTGGTCATGCTGGTGCATGGAGTCGCCTTATTGCAGATTGCTAAGCGCTACGAGGTTAAATCGTTTTTGTATCTTTCTGAACATAAGCATTCTTCAGTCGCTGTTGTTTTTTACATCAGCATTCTGTGTTTATTTCTGACGCACATTGCTGAGATCTTTATTTGGGGTATCTCCCTGTGGGCTTTTAAATTGCTCCCAGTTTTGAGTGAAAGTATTTTGTTTGCGGGCAGTACTTATACGGCAATGGGATTTATGGATGATATTTTGCCGCCTGGCTGGAAAATGCTAGCCATCATTATTGCCTTCTCTGGCATGTTTGCATTTGCTTGGACTGCGTCCGTCATGATCTCCATGACAAAGAACTTTAGACAGGCCTACACCCGCATGCATATGGAAAAGCTCAACATTCCTACTGAAATCATTGAGCGCTTTAAATAAACTATGAGCAAAATTTGGGATGCCGTCATTATTGGTGGCGGAGCTGCTGGTTTATTTTGTGCTGGTGTTGCAGGTCAACTCGGTAAAAAAGTATTGCTACTAGATCACGCTGAGATATTAGGTGAAAAAATACGTATCAGCGGAGGTGGGCGATGTAACTTTACGAATCTTCATAGCAGCCCAGCCAATTTTCTATCTCTTAATACACACTTTGTAAAAAGTGCATTGGCGCGTTACTCTTCGAAAGATTTTATTCAGTTAGTGCAGACCTATCGCATTGCTTATCACGAGAAGCATCAGGGACAACTCTTCTGTGACGACTCGGCAAAACAGATCATTGATTTATTGTTTTCTGAGTGTGCTAAAGGTGGCGTGACGATTCGCAATCCCGTAAAGGTGGAAGCTATTTCTCATGAGGCAGATGTTTGGACTATTCAAACCAATCAAGGAGTAGAAAAAACCAAGGCAGTTGTCATGGCGACTGGTGGTTTGCCAGTACCAGCAATTGGGGCCACTGCATATTCCTTGGATATTGCCAAGCAATTCGGACTCAATGTGATTGATCCTCGTCCCGCCTTAGTGCCACTATCGTTCACTTCTGAGACTTTTTCTAATCTCAATGAATTGGCTGGTCTGAGTTTGCCTGTCCGCATCAGCTCTGGCTCAAAAGGTAGTCGATACGGCGCATGTCGTTTCAATGAAGATCTATTGCTCACACACAAAGGCTTGTCTGGCCCAGCGGTATTGCAAGCAAGTAGTTATTGGACTGAGGGCGAAGCGATTCATATTGATTGGCTTGGTGCGGTTGAAGTTGGCAGCAGTTTTCAGTGCGATGATCTATTCAATAATGAAGACAATCGACTCAAGCTTACTGAAACTATTTTGGCTTCAGTATTGCCGCAACGTCTAGCAAAAGCATTTGCAGAGCAAAAAAACTTATTGGGTCGCAAATGGGCTGAGGTCTCCAAGAAAGATCGACAGGCATTAAAAGAGTTGCTTACCAACTGGTCCGTCAAACCAGCGGGGACCTTGGGTTGGAAAAAAGCTGAGGTGATGTTAGGTGGGGTTGATACCAAAGAGTTGGATGGTCAAACCATGATGTCGCGTAATCATCCTGGACTGTATTTCATTGGCGAGTGCGTAGATGTCACAGGCCATCTTGGGGGGCACAACTTCCAATGGGCTTGGTCAAGCGGCTTTGCTTGCGCTCAAGCACTTTAATCCGCAGAGCTTTTCTTCTTCTTGCGTGAACGGATATTCAGTAGCTCTACCGACAGCGAGAATGCCATTGCGACATAGACATACCCTTTGGGAATATGCACTCCCATGCCCTCGGCAATGAGGACAACGCCAACTACCGTCAAAAAAGATAGGGCCAGCACTTTAATGGAGGGGTGATTATGAACAAAGTCCCCAATAGGCTTGGCTGCGACCAGCATGATCAGAACTGAAGCAAGCACAGCGGCAATCATCACACCAATTTGATCGACCATTCCCACAGCAGTAATCACACTGTCGAGTGAAAAGATAATATCGAGTAAACCAATTTGCACAACTGAGCTAATGAACATCTTGGACATTGATTTTGAATCAATAGCACGTGTTTCAGAGCTCTGATTGGTATCGTGTGCTTCTCCAACTTCTACTTCTGTATAAATTTCTTTGGAGGCTTTCCAGATTAAGAAGAAGCCGCCAAGTAATAAGATTAAATCTCGCCCCGAAATGGCATGATCCGCAATAGTCAGTAATGCTTGATTGAGTCCCATCACCCAAGAAAGGCTTAATAGCAACAGAATGCGGGTAAGTAGTGCAAAAAGCAGGCCAAATCGTCTGACTTGTTCGCGGATTTCCACTGGGAGACGATTGGCGATGACGCTGATAAAGATGATGTTATCGATCCCTAAGACAACCTCAAGGGCGCAGAGGGTTAGGAATGCGATCCAAACGCTAGGGTCGTTTAAGTAGGTGGTGACGAGTTCAATCATATTTAGATGGGGTGCCTTTCGGGTAAAGTGTATCTAACTACACTCACTCCACCATGACAAAGTTGATATCCATGCGCGCTGTCCGGACATTTCTAGTTATAACGCTATCTTTTTTGCTATTGCAGGGGGTGCAAGCTGCCTATCCCGATAAGCCCATCAAAGTCGTTATTGGATTTCCGGCGGGCGGACCCTTAGATGCCCATATACGTCTTCTGGTTGATAAGCTTCAAAATGCATTAGGCCAACCAGTCATTGTCGATTACAAGTCTGGAGCTGGTGGTGCAGTAGGTGCCCAGTTTGTTGCTCAGTCTCCTGCTGATGGATACACGGTGTTACTTGCCAATACAGGGACGATGGTGATTAACCCAGCGATCTATACAAAATCCCCTTATGACACTTTGAGGGACTTTCAGCCCATTGCACGCACTGCCCAGCAGCCATTAGCCTTAATTGTGAACAACGATGTTCCGGCGCAGACACTCAAAGAGTTTGTTGCCTATGCAAAAGCAAACCCAGGAAAATTGAATTATGGTTCCGCTGGCAATGGCGGGATTTCCCATTTGGTGCCAGAGATGCTTAAAAATGAAACCGGTATTTTTATAGTGCACATCCCCTTTAAGGGCAGTGCGCCAGCCTTTACTGACCTCATGGCTGGTCACGTGCAATTTATGGCGGAGTCTGTCCCCCAGGCTGCTAACTATGCCAAGCAGGGCAAAGTGAGGGCGCTTGCAGTAACGAGTGCTAAACGTAACCCAGCTTTACCGAATACCCCGACAGTCCTCGAGACAGGTGTGGCCAATTTAGAAGTAGTGGGTTTTTATGGAATTCTGGCACCTAAAGGCACTCCGCCAGAGGTGGTGAATAAATTAAGCCAAGCATTTAAAGAGACGCTGGACTCGCCTGAGATTCAAAAGAAGATGATTGATCAGGGGGCTGATCCCGCATACTTAAATGCAGAGCAATTTACGAAATTCTTGAACACAGAAATGCCGCGTTGGGCNAAGGCTGTCAAGCAAGCTGGCGCTAAGCTCGACTGAGGCTCTTNCTAGTTGGGTTGATTTCTCATCCAATCGGCAGTGTTGAAGAAAGATTCATGCAATTGATCGGCAATATTGCCCTCAATACCGCAATCCTCAAGCGCTTGATACATGCAAGCTAACCACTGATTGCGCTCTTTCATGCCAATCTTAAAAGGGAGGTGTCTTGCCCTTAACATTGGGTGACCATACTTAGGCGAGTAAATATCAGGCCCGCCCATCCAGCCCGTGAGGAAAAATTTGAGTTTTTCACGAGATCCAGAGAGGTCAGCAGGGTGCATGGCACGAAGATCGGACAAGGTCTTTTCCAGTGCCATTAAATCGTAAAAGCGATCAACCAGCTCATCGACTTTGTCGATACCGCCAATGGATTCATATAGGCTATTTTGTCCTGTCATAAACCTATTTTAATATGGAAAAGCAGGGCAATTGGCAAGTATAGAAAATCGGTATAGAGTTATCTTAGAAGCAGTTGATGAAGCACTTTGGTATTTATTCATAATCACTTTATTAAGGAAAAATGATGGACGCAAAAGATTTTCAAAAATGGCAACAAGAAAAAGCTAAAGAACTTTTTAGTTATTCCCACAAGCTCTTGGATGCTGCCAAGCAACTCAGCGAGCATCACATTGCAGAAATTGAGTGGGGCATGAAAAATGCGCTGGATAGCGCTAAGTCTGCGGCTAAAAATGACCTGACTAAGCTTAAAGGCTTGCAAGAAGACGCAACTAAAGAAGCTGCTAAGCGTGCGGCTGTCTACCAGAAGAAGGTTAAGGCTGTTCTGAAAGATTTGGCGAAAATGCTGCTGATGAAACAGAGAAGCATTTAGAGAAAGTGCGCACCTCTTTAGTGGGCTGGTTAGAGGATGCTGAGAATAAATTGCCAACGCATGCTGATAAGCTTTCTAAAGTCGTTCATGAGATGTCGACTACGGGTCAGAAAATGTTTAAAGAAGGACGCCGGATTGTTAATCAAGTAGCTGATGCTGCTGAGAAAAACCTAGATGGTCTTTCTAGTAAGGCCTCTGGCGGCAANAAGAAGGACGATTGATTTTATTTTTCCCCTCGATAAAAGACCGCTTGCTAGCGGTCTTTTTTATTTCCAGCCCTGAATCCAGATTTCTGGATTNCTAAGATCNCGCCAAGGAATGATCTGAGTCTGATNGCTATAGATAGCCTCAAGCTCAATAAACTCAATTCTCTCGTCTGGAGGCTCTGGAAAAATGACCTTGCTTACTAAAAAATGTTTCTGCTTATTGGTGGGATGAACGGCAGTCCATTTAGTAAGTAGTAATTTCTTGGGATGGATAGGGTTTGAGGAATGGATAGACATATGATTTTTACTTAAAGCGCTTTGCAATGTAGTTGATTGTCTTGATCTAGCAAAGCCCCTGTACTAGGGATGAAGGTGACCTGAGATTTTTCAATTTCAGCGGGGCAATTGCTATCGAAGTAGCTCTTATCCCCTAGGCTGCCACAATAATTTAACTGCTTGCTCTGAAGTTGCATTTGNGCTTTTTTGAGGACCATGGGCAACTTGTCACCAGCCGTATTTTCGCAATTCCAGCTGGTGTACGTTTCCCGCTCACAAGCGCTTAAGCTGAGAAGCAAGGCTATCACTAGGCAGGCACTGAGCTGAATATGGAATGGTTTCATGGCTTTAAGAATAGCCATNTTTCAAAATTCCTGCCTATTTCAAGCTTTCGTATTAAGATTTGAGGCAATGGGACCCTAGAAGGCCCTTAGTAAAAATACAAAAAGGAGATGTTGTGGATACAAATCGTCGAGATATGCTCAAGCTTGGAACTTCAGCCGCAATTGGTGGCTTACTGATGCCTGCTGGAGCTGCATCAGCCCAAGATCGTCAGCCGATCGTAGTGGAGCCAATGACTGGTAAGGCGGGATTTCGCATTGCCAACTATTTACCGAAGATGGGAGCCACTTCTCGCTTAGGTTTGGTCACCAATGATGGTTTGGTAGTCGACATCCCAGCAGAAGCTGCTCGTCAAAAGGTGCAACTTTCATTTGATCCTACTTCAACAATTTCTTTAGCCGCATCCGGTAACAGAGGATTGCTAGAGCTTGCTACGCTATTTAAGAATCGTAGCTCTAATTTAGTCAATGTCAATCAAGTGATTTTGCTGTCACCTATTCCTAAACCGCAAAGCAATATTTATTGCGTTGGTTGGAATTACCTAGATCACTTTGACGAGGGTAAAAAGAATCGCGCTGATTCGGCTGTCAAAGAGTATCCAAAAGTTCCCGTTCTTTTTACCAAGGGCACTCAGACTATGAATGGTCCTTTTGATAGCATTCCCTATGATGGNGGTTATTCAACCCAGATTGATTGGGAAGCTGAATTAGCAGTCATTATTGGCAAGAAGGGTAAGAATATTTCCGAAGAGTCCGCTATGGATTATGTTTTTGGCTATTCTGCTTATAACGACACTACTGCACGCGATGTCCAGCAGAAACGTCACTCAGGCCAATGGTTTAAAGGTAAGAGCTTGGATGGTCATGGACCAATGGGCCCTTGGGTTGTCACGGCTGGCGGCGTTGACTTGGATGACACGCGCATCATCTGNCGTGTGAACGGCGTTGAAAAACAAAATGCTAGTTACAAGCAGATGTTTTTCAAAATNCCTGTGATTATTTCAGAACTATCACGCAGTTTGACATTACTCCCTGGCGACATTATTGCCACCGGCACACCTTCNGGTGTGGGCTTTGGTAGAACNCCTCAAGAGTTTTTAAAGCCAGGCGATATGATGGAAACACAAATCACTGGCGTGGGGATCATTCGCAATAAGATTGCTTAACTTAAAATGCAAGTAAAGAA
>Ga0007869_1000177_pt1 | contig 11337 bp, 10 predicted proteins | sample CryBogCBH03Jun09_FD_55001 | JGI IMG/M metagenome (GOLD analysis project Ga0007869, IMG submission 55001) | Freshwater microbial communities from Crystal Bog, Wisconsin, USA - CBH03Jun09 | ecosystem: Environmental > Aquatic > Freshwater > Lake | place: Crystal Bog, Wisconsin, USA | collected... | reverse complement strand
TTGCACCCTATAATTTTCTCACTATGCCAACAAATGCACCAAACCCCGCTCAAAGCAGCGAAGAATCCAGCTCAAACTTTCCTTTCGTAGGCTGGCTACGCGACGTTGCGCCGTACATTCATAGCTTTCGCGAAAAGACCTTTGTTATTGCCTTTGCTGGTGAACTGGTTCAAGAAATTGGTCTTGAGAACCTGATCGAAGATATCGCCATGCTCCACGCGATGGGCATGAGAATTGTCCTTGTGCACGGCATACGCCCCCAAATTGAAGAGCAACTCATGCTCAGAAAGATTAAAAGCAAGTTTGGCAAGAGCAGCATACATGCCTATCGAATTACTGACGCCGCTGCACTTGAGTGCGTTAAAGAAGCTGCTGGTGAATTGCGTCTCGATATTGAAGCAGCATTTAGTCGTGGCTTACCAAATACCCCGATGGCAGGATCACGCATCTCTGTAATCTCGGGAAACTTTATTACGGCAATGCCAGTAGGCGTGGTTGAAGGGATTGATTACATTCATACTGGCCTCGTGCGTAAAGTAGATTCGACCTCGATCAAGTTATCTCTTGATAGCAACAAGATCGTCTTGCTTTCCCCGCTCGGATTTTCTCCAACAGGACAGGCATTTAACTTAGCATTCGAAGATGTTGCAGCTTCCACTGCTGCCGCACTAAAAGCCGATAAATTGATTTTCTTAAGCCCACATGCTGGATTGAAAGATGAAGAAGGTGATTACATCACCGAACTTTCCATGCCACAACTTCAAGAATATGTAGGCCAACATCATCAAGAGCTCGACTTGGGTATGAAGAGTTTACTCAACATCTCTGGCAGAGCGATTCGCGCTGGTGTAAGCCGCGTTCACTTCCTCCCATGCAATCAAGATGGCGCCTTATTGGAAGAATTATTTACCCACGATGGTATTGGCATGATGTTGGCGTCTTCAGATATTGAGAACTTACGTGAAGCCAACCAAGATGATGTCGGTGGTATTTTGCAACTCACTATGCCTCTTGAAGAAGAAGGCATCTTGGCTGCCCGCGGACAGGATGTGATTGAGCGCGATATTCAACGCTTTTCAGTGATTGAGCATGACCGCGTATTGTTCGGTTGCGCCGCCCTCTTCCCATTTCCCTAATGGCGTTGGGGAGCTTGCCTGCTTAGCGGTTGATCCAGATGTACAGGGATCCGGTGATGGTGAGCGCTTATTAAAACGCGTCGAAATGCGTGCTAAACAAGAAGGCATCAAGCGTTTGTTTGTTCTAACCACAAGAACCGAGCACTGGTTCTTAAAGCGCGGATTCAAAAGAGCTAGCGTTGATGATTTGCCTGAAGAAAGAAAGCAAATCTACAACTGGGATCGCAAATCCATGGTCTTAACCAAAGACCTATAAGATCACATTCACAATTTATTAGCCTCACCAATAGATAATTAGTATTTAGAAAGGCATTACAGATGGCACGCATGGTTCAATGCATCAAACTCAATAAAGAGGCTGAAGGTTTAGATTTCGCTCCACTTCCAGGTGATTTGGGTAAAAAGATTTGGAATCAAGTCTCNAAAGAAGCTTGGGCAGCTTGGCTCAAACAGCAAACGATGTTGATCAATGANAATCGCTTGAATATGGCTGACCCACGTGCACGCCAGTACTTACTAAAGCAAGTTGAAAAACATTTCTTCGAAGGTGGNGCTGACACTGCTCAAGGTTACGTTCCGCCCGCAGACTGAGTGCTGCATCCCAACAATTGATTTAGCGCAACACTTGCAACACATTCTGAAAATATATTTTCAAGACGTGTTGACTTCAGGAATTTGGAAGCATAGGATTGAATCGTGGGTTGACAGTTATAGTGTTGATTCGCATTGGCGAAAGCCACTTTAAATGAGCGCATCTATGCACTCATGGGCATCGGAACAAATTACCTTCCGATTGTCTGCGCCGTGATCATCATGGCAAACAGACCCGATGGGAGATTCATTCCCCCGTCGGGTTTTTTAATTAGAGGATGATCCGCGCAACGCCGGCAGCATTACTCACCAGCAGAATGTTGGCCTTCTCTTTAGCAAACAAGCCAACGGTAATCACGCCAGCAATCTGGTTAATTTGAGACTCCATGCTTTTCGGGTCTGCAATCTTCAAGCCGGCAACATCCAAAATCCAGCCACTGTTATCTGTGACAAAAGGCTTCTGCGCCCCTTTTGCTAATCTCAATGAAACCTTGCCACCCAACTTTTCAAGCTCCCTGGTCACAACACCTTGAGCCAAAGGGATAATTTCAACGGGCAAGGCAAAGTTGCCCAAAACAGGTACTTGCTTGGAAGAATCACAAATACAAATAAATTGCTTGGCCATGGAGGCGATGATCTTTTCGCGGGTTAAGGCCCCGCCACCACCTTTAATCATGTGGCCGGCTGGATCAATTTCATCTGCGCCATCTACATAGGCAGGTAAGCCAGTGACATCATTGGGATTGAGAACCTTAAATCCATGCTTTAGTAAACGTTCAGTCGTCGCGTTAGAGCTAGAAACCGTGCCTGCAAAATGATCTTTGTGGGGCGCTAAGGCATCAATAAAGCAGTTGGCCGTAGAACCTGTCCCAACACCCAGAACTTGCCCGGGGGCGAGCTTAAGCACTTCATCGCGAGCTGCCTCTCCCACCATTTGCTTTAACTGATCCTGATTCATGATGTAGCCAATACCCTTGTAGATTGTGGAGCAAATGCATTATTCCATCTATCATATGATATTCAGAGGCAATCCTAATAAAGAGCGTTCCGTTTCCCTATGACCAGCACTTCAACACTGAGCCAACTTAAGACTTTGACCACCGTAGTAGCGGATACGGGTGATTTTGAGCGTATGCAGGAATTTCAGCCGCAAGACGCCACTACCAACCCATCTCTCATCCTCAAAGCGGCCCAACAGAGCAACTATCAAGCCCTCGTTGCCTCAGTCAAGCAAGCCCATCCGGGCATGAAGCCTACCGATCTGGTGGATTACATCTTGGTCGCTTTTGGATTGGAGATTCTCAAGATTGTCCCTGGCCGCGTATCGACAGAAGTTGATGCTCGCCTGTCATTTAATACCAAAGCCACCGTTGCAAAAGCTAAGCACCTAATTCAGTTATATGAATCCCATGGAATTCATCGCAAACGCGTGTTGATTAAATTAGCAGGTACCTGGGAAGGCATTGCTGCAGCAAAAGAGCTTGAGGCTGAAGGCATTCATTGCAATATGACTTTGCTCTTCTCTTTAGTTCAAGCTGCAGCTTGTGGAGCCGCTAATGCAAAACTGATTTCACCATTTGTCGGACGCATTACCGATTGGTATAAAGCCAAACTGGCGAGCAACTGGAGTGATGTCGATCACGGTGGNGCCAATGATCCCGGCGTGACATCTGTCAAGCGCATCTTTCATTACTACAAGCACTTTGGCATCAAAACTGAAATTATGGGTGCCAGCTTTAGAAACACTAGCCAGATTCTGGAATTGGCTGGTTGCGACTTGCTCACGATCAGCCCAGAGCTACTTGCCGAACTGCAGACTAGTAACACAGCGGTCAATCAAAAGCTTGACCCCAGCAATGCTGCCAAGGCCTTGGCCGATGAAAATACTACTGAGCTTAAGCTTGATGAATCGAACTTCCGCCTGCAATTGAATAATGACGCCATGGCAACAGAGAAGCTTGCTGAAGGCATCCGCAATTTCTGCATCGATACAGAAAAACTAGAAGCACTACTCGCTAAATAATGGAGATTGAGGCTAATACTTATTGAGTGTCTAACACTCTACATCCAGAATCTTCTTTCGAAAGCAATGATGTTTTGCGTGCGTCGTCTCCGTAATGACTGCTACCGACCCAAAGCGGACGCAGAAGTAGCTGCAATCTCCCGGGATGGCGCATGGAAACGTGTGCTGTTATATTGATTTATATCCACCTATCTGGACAAAACTATGAGCAAAAATCATACCTTCAGTTTATTCTTCTTGACATCAATAACCTGTAGTCAAATAGCAATAGCTGGTGAGTGTCTTGATGATAAGGTGACCCGGGTCAAAGGTATAGATAACTGTTTAGCCATCTCGACATACCGAGATACAACAGCTCAAAAACCCTCAGCATTAGTAATTTTTATTCATGGTGATCAAAGTGATATGAAGGCGGTCACGAGCATGCCACGCCTTGCTAATAATATTCAACTTCCTGCTGATGTGGTCAAGGTAGCGATCCTCAGGCCAGGTTATTTCGACGCTCAAGGCAATGAATCGACTGGTTACAATTCTGGACGTAGAGATAGCTATACCTCAGAAAATGTTGATGAGGTAACTGCAGCAATTCAATCTTTACAAAAATATTACGGTGTAAAAAATACAGTACTTGTTGGGCACTCTGGGGGTGCAGCTTATTCTGGCGTGATGATTGGACGAACCCCAGGCATTGCAAATGGTGCACTCCTGCTATCTTGCCCCTGTGATATTAATAGTTGGCGGTCAGATCACCAGGCTAAACCTTGGGGATCACTCTCTCCAATTGATTTTTACAAATCAGTACCGCCGAATACAAAGGTAATAGCCATTACCGGTGATGGCGATGACAATACTAGAGGGTATTTAGCTAAAGATTATGTTGCCGCCTTAAGCGAGCGAGGTATTAATGCTCGTTTTATTTCGGCCTCCAATGCTGGACACAACGACACTGTAAATGTGGAATTAGTGACTGAGCCAATTAAATCCCTTTTAAATGCCAATGCGTTGTCTATTACCAAATAGGGTTTCATGCAATTAAACCTAAAAAATCTTAGTAAGCAATAGTTTGAGGGAGTAATTAATTAACCTCATTGACTCTTAGTGGCCGTTTTGAGCCGTTACACCCAAAATTTTATAGTCGCTCTAAAATTTAGACTGTTTGAAGCGCTAAAGTTACAAAGTACTTATCCAGGAGTGGGAGTATTGTCAAGCCCCAAAGAATAAGCATTGAATTGAAAACAGGCCAAGAAAATTGGCGCAATTGAGAGAAATTTCATGGCTAGCTTTCTTGTAGAAATTTAAGCACTTGGTTAAAAAAGAATTCTAAAAATTCTCTACAAGGAAGAAGTAGAGCCATAGGCAAATTAAAAACTGAGTACCTCAATACTAATTGTAATCATGATAGAGATTGCTAAATGCGGCATAAGTAATTAGAGAATTATTACAGTAGTAATGTACTAAATTAAGGCCAATAGATAGACCAATATATTCCTGGGTTAGCTATAAAAACCAAGAACCTCGCCTAGGCGAGGTTCTTGTTGAAATCTAAAAAAGATATTGCTACTGCAATAATTGGTTTGGGAATCCGACTGGAGCTTGTTTGCAGGCATTGCTAGCTGGTGGCGAATAGGTGCCAGCAAAGGTTGTATAAGTAGACGTTTTATGTGCTTTACTACCAAACAGGCCTTCATTGAACGGGCATGAGCAAGTAGCGGTGCGAACATCACCGGTACTCGTTTTAACCACTTTTGGATCAATGGAGCATAAATAACTCCAGCAATTTGAACCTCCGCCATCGCTAGCAGGGCAGCTTTGAGAGACGGCAGCCTTACTTTCAAAACCGGCACTCTCTTGTGGATACGTAGTGATTGCATTAGAAAAGTACGACCACACCTTACCTGCAGCTGGTGGCTCACAAGAACCATTCATATTGCCTTCATTTAATGCAGCGATCCCAACCAAGGGCTGGCCGTTTTGTTCAACGGCAATTTTTTTCGTAATAATTGGGCATTTGCAAACGACTTCAGGATATTGCTTGGTAGTCTTTCCGCCATTTTCTTTAACAGTAATTTGCTTACCAGTTTTCACGCAGGTTGAAGAGGCACAAAAAGCAAATTCGCCTGAGCAGACAGCTATAGCAGCTTTAGTTGCCCCTTTATCAGACGATGAACTATCACTAGAGTCCGTTTTTTTTGTTTTATCTGCATCTCGCCTCTGTTCAATCGGATCAAGACGTCGATCAGTGGGATTTCTAACATCATTTTGGGCTAGTAAATAGGCTCGATCTGACGCACTTAAATCAATGGGATCACCAGCGAATGCTGTTGAGCTGGCCAAAATAATACTTAGAAAAATTACTTTATAAAACTTCATGACATACCCCCATGGGAATTGAAATCAGTTAAGAAATCAATAAAACATATTGGTAACAATATGTTTTACCTAGTAAAATACAATGTGTCGGCAACGCTATTCAGAAATCTAGACATCTTTGATTGGGTAACCCAACTATCCTGTTCATCGGACAAGACTGCTAATTTAAACTGCCTAAAATACGAGCTATCTCTTTGCAAGGCTGAAAGCGTTCCGTTGATATTCGGATACATGCCCTTTATTAAATCTTGGTAACTTTTTATTGAATCGTAGACATTTTTTTCTTGCGGGGTTAACTCACTCTCCCTCTTTGCAAAATCTTCTTCCATCTTTTTTAAATCATTCGCATTAGAAATTAACTTGCGAGGAGTAACCATGACAAGCACATTTTCGACATATTGTTGCTTCAGTGACTGGTTAAATAAATACTGAATGATGGGTATATCTTGTAGAACTGGAACCCCATCCTCCTCTTTTGAAAAGGTTCTAAGAGTCAACCCATCCAGAATTAATGTTTCACCATATTTAATTCGAACGTTTGAGGTGACGGCATGCTGCGCAACGGATAGTCCAGCGTTAAATCCGCCGATCGGGCTAGAGGCATTGATAAAAGAGCGGGAAACCTTTACGGCCAGCATCATGGTTTCATCATCTACAAATGTAGGCGTAACTGAAAGGCTGATCCCTGTTGGGATATTACTGACTTGAGCGCCTGACACACCGCCACCATTGAGGCCTACAGTCTGAACGCCACCCGAATAAAAAGTTGAAGGAATGCGATCTAAGGCAGTCAGTGTTGGTCTAGCGACCACTTGAGTATTAGAAGAGGTCGAATTAGCAATATTGAGCGTGTAATTTAATAAGCCACTTACTCCATTCAAGGTCGCAGTAGTGGCATTACCGATGCCCAATACACTGGCATTTGTATTTAAAGTTCCAGAGACGGCTCCGATAGTAGTAGTAGTCGATGATCTCTGTGATCCAGCAAAAATTTGCAAGCCAGTTAAAAGATTAATACCAAAACTACTGCCCTGCACGTCTACAGTCCTGATGAGTACGGCATCTATGGATGCCATCTTAGGGAGGTTGTTTGCACAAGGATTTGGCAAAGGCTCAAGATAAAGCGTTTGATCTCCAGAGGTACCACCGACTGGGACACCATAACTTCCCCCTGGCGCCTTACCAAGACCTGGCTTGGTATCACAATCAAACCAGCGGTCAGTTTGATTCTTCATTGATACCGCTGAGTAGGTGCCCCCTCCCCCTCCGCTAGAAGTAGCAGGAGCCCCCGCACTAGCAGCTGGGGGTGGCATAGGAGCGCCTGAGGTGCTGGAGCCTGAACTAGATGAAGAACTATCAGTGCTATTTTGCTGCTCTACAGCCATGCCCTCAGCTATGGCTGCAGGATTGGTTGTTTTAGGTGGTCGAGCAGCTGGAGCAGCAGCTATTTTTAACATCTTCGGACTTTGCGATGATGGGTTGATACCTGCATTACTCATGTTGACGCTGGTTAACGCTGGATCATTTTTAATATTGGCGAAGACAATTCGCTGCTCTTCAATGAACTGCACTTGACGCTGGAGAGACTCAATTGATTTGGAGTCGTTTGTTTTTAGCTTTGCATACAGTGCCAGATGTTTATTGGCCTCTACAGTTTGACCAACGGCAGAGTACATCAAGGCCAATAGACGTTGATTATCGGCAGACGATATTTTCAAAGTCTTCAGATTATCACCTGCCCAAAGAGCAGTTTTAAAATCTTTTTGTAGTAAGGATGCTTGCAACAATCCAGCTAGCGCATCTTGATCGGTTGGGCTTAAAGCATATGCGCTGATAAACTCTTTACCAGCCCGAGGATAGTCTCCCGCCTCCATATGCAGTCTACCCAATTGAATCAAGGGTAATGGATCTAGCTTATCTAGCGTATTGGCAAGTCCATAAGCTGTTTCTGCAAGTGGCTTACTATCAGGGGCGCCATTCATGTACTCTAAGTGATAACTAATTCCATTTAACACATGGATAGTAGAGTTATTGGGATTGACTTTGATAGCCGCACTAAATACTTTTTGCGCATCTTCGTAATTACCCTCGCGCAAGTAAATAACACCCTGCCTCACTAATTCTTGGCTGATATTCTTTTTGGGAGTAAGTACGGCTTTAATTTTGGAATCATCATCTGTTGAGCTCACATTTCTTTGCGCGCCTGAGCCATTGATTGCTGCGCAGCCGACCATAGCGATGATCGCTCCTGCAAATACAACAAAGCGAACTTGACTGCCCATGGAATTCATGGGCATGTCCAAAAATATGACAAATTGGGAGCTGAATTAGTAGAGGATGCTGAACATAACTTGGCATGTGCTAATACAGAAATATAAAAATCTAGCCCATGCAATACTTCAATTATGACTTTAGTCATGCGCATCTAGCCCCTGAATAGTTTCATACAACTGCAGGGTCGGAAAAAATTCCCGATGACGCAACCCCGTGTATATTCGAATTCTCAGGCAAGATGCTCAATAACAATTGAGCCGATGGAGGAGTTTTGTTGTAGATATAATGCCAATCGATTTGCTATCGGTCAACTGTTTTTAGTATATTTATTCGCGCCAAGGGTATCCCCTATTACGCTCTTTGCTGGACTTATTTGCAGATGTTGACGAGGAACACTGGGCCTTGGCTGTTAGCATGTGTTGAAATGTAACCTATGAGAAAACTTGTTGGACAATCAGTAAATATCAAGCAATTTATTTGGATGATCTGTTTTTTGGCTCTTGTTGTGGCAGCGCCCTGCATGCCCCAGGTGATAGTTACCAGCGTAGGGGGCTCATTTCCCCTATTTAATGGGCAAGATACTTCTGCCTGGACTCAAACTGGAAACGCTAATTGGCACCCAATTGAAAATGGGGTTTCCGCAGATCAAGGCTCGGGAATGCTAGTAGGTAAATACTACTTTACCGATTATCAAATCCAATTTAACTATAGGATTGATGGGACGACACAATTCAGTCTGTTTACACATTGCCTAGACTTGAATGCCATTTCACCCAAATCAGCCCTAGAGATAAACCTATCGGATACCCCCAAAAAAGGGTATGGGCCTGGATCAGTAATGGGTATGATTAAGGCTCCCCATATACCGGTAGCCAACCAATGGAATACAGTTTTCATTAGTTCAGAATCAAACCAGCTCACCGTGATTCTCAATGGCGTTACTGTGGCAAATAAATTGGATTATCAAAGCTTTCAAAAGGGTCCTCTAGCAATTCAATTTGGTGGGGGCAAGCTGGAAATTACTAACTTGAACGCCATCATTCCAACTCGTTGGTAGATCTATTTTGCAAGTAACTCCTTCACGGCATCCCTTAAATATTCCAAAGGAACGGCGCCAGGAAGTACATCCATCTTCCCAGATTGATGATTTACCAAAATGACACCTGGGGTACCATTGATTCCCGCAGCGATACCATCCTGAAGATCACTGTTAATCTGTTTTTGAACTTCTTCAGATGTAAAGCATGCCTCAAACTGCTCTGAATTGATGCCAAGTGATTTAGCTAACTTTAAATTGGGCTCCTCACCTTTCTCAACCGGCATACCCTGACCATTTAAACGCGTTGTTTTAAACACAGCTTCAGAAAATTTCCAAAAAGCATCATTGCCACCCAATCTTCCGATGCATATTCCAGCGCTCGCTTCAATCACTGCCATTGGATTATGAAAAGGCAATGGGAAATTACGCCAAATAACATTCACCTGTTCTGGCATCTCAGCTACAAGCTTCAAGGGAACTTCACTAAATTTTTGACAGTATGGGCACTCAAAATCAGAGTACTCAATGATTGAAATAGTAGCATCAGGCTTACCATATATAAACTCTATCTTGGGATCTACGTTGCGTGCATTTTTAGCAAGACTCTTCTTTCGTTGCTCAGCTTTATCCTCTTCTAGTTTTTCAGCAGCCATCTGCTTTTGACGTATTCGCTTAAGACTCCGCTCCACAGCTTTATCTAGTGCTCCAGAACTTTCTAATTGTTTAGTAATTTGGTCAACAGTTGGGGCTTGTGCACTGATAGGCGAACAGAAGGATAGGGAGAGGAGTAGCGAGACGACAAGAGCAAGCAAGTGAGAGAAACGGCATTGCATAGATAAACATCCTTAGTTAGCAAAACAAGTGGTAGTTTTAATATCATTTATTGGTGATATAGCTTTAGCACATCAAAACTCAAATGATTCTTTAGTATTGCGCATCTTGAGCTCAACGGTTTGTCTCTTAGTGGCCGACAGCGGACTATCGGCGGTAAAGAAAAGCCACCCCGCAGGATGGCTTTGCTAANNATTTTCANAANAAGGCTGTTAAATAGTTTTATTAATTACTTCTTAGCAGTATTCAAGCCGAGTAGACTGTACGCAGGGCAATTGCCCATCATTCCAGTTACCAGCGGAATGATGCCAATCCAGCCCCAAGCACCTACAATTCCGTACCCAGCAAGACCCATCAAAGTAACGCCAACGGTCATGCGTAGTACACGATCAGTGTGTCCAATATTGCATTTCATATAACCCCCTATTGTTATAACAAGGATAGGACTACTTTGCGGCTTTAGACAAGCGCTGTCTTAAGGCCTCATACAAGCATACGCCACTTGCAACTGAGACATTCAGACTTTCAACTACACCCTGCATAGGAATGCGTACGAGCTCATCGCAAGTCTCACGCGTTAGACGCCGCATGCCCTCACCCTCAGCACCCATCACAATCGCAATTGGACCAGTGAGGTCAATGTCATAGATGGATTTAGTAGCTTCATCATCGGTACCAATCAACCAGACGCCCGCTTCCTGCATCTCACGCATGCTACGCACTAGATTGGTAACGGTCAGTACCGGGATCACCTCAGAGGCACCGCTAGATACTTTACTCACTGTTGCATTAATGGANGCTGAGCGATCTTTAGGAATGACTACCGCATCCACGCCTGCACCATCGGCAACTCGCAAACAGGCACCAAAGTTATGGGGGTCAGTAACACCATCGAGTACCAAGAACAGTGGCTTCTCCTGTGTGCCCGCAACATCTTCAATGACCTCCGTAATCGTTCGAGATACAGTCATTTTTTCAGCCAAGGCGACAACCCCTTGATGACGATCATGACCGGTGAGCTTATGGAGTCTTTCTGCATCAGCAGCATGCAAGCGTTCGCCCAATACTTCTTC
>Ga0007869_1000169_pt1 | contig 11469 bp, 30 predicted proteins | sample CryBogCBH03Jun09_FD_55001 | JGI IMG/M metagenome (GOLD analysis project Ga0007869, IMG submission 55001) | Freshwater microbial communities from Crystal Bog, Wisconsin, USA - CBH03Jun09 | ecosystem: Environmental > Aquatic > Freshwater > Lake | place: Crystal Bog, Wisconsin, USA | collected... | reverse complement strand
GAGTTTGTGTTGTAAGCGGAAACGTCCGCCGTTCAGCTGAGTTACTCATGGGTCGTATCGATGACGATACTTTCTTGAACTTGAAGAACCCTGAGAAGTTTCCTGAGCGTAACTCCTATGACCCTGCCAACCCAGGCTGGGCATGGATGTCTAACAACTCTGTCGAGGTATCTGTTGGTCAAGATCTCTCACGCATTGTAGATGGTATCTCACGTAACGGAGAACCCGGCGTAATTTGGATGGATGTTACACGCAAGTACGGTCGTCTTAAGGATGGAATAAACAATAAAGACTGGAGAGCTATGGGCTACAACCCATGCGCAGAGCAGTCACTAGAGTCCTTCGAGTGCTGTACTTTGGTGGAGACTTACCTTAATCGTCATGAGGATCTAGAGGACTTCAAGCGCACACTAAAGTTTGCTTATCTCTATGCCAAGACTGTAACTCTTCTTCCTACCCATTGGGAGGAGACCAACGCGATCATGCAACGCAATCGCCGTATTGGAACTTCTGTCTCTGGTGTAGCTAACTTCTCAGATAACAAGGGCTTGCCTACTCTACGTAAGTGGCTCGATGCTGGGTACACCGTTGTTAAGGACTACGACAAGGGCTACTCAGAATGGCTAGGTATCCGTGAATCTATCAAGATGACAACTGTTAAGCCTTCCGGCACAGTCTCTATTCTTGCTGGTGAGTCTCCCGGGGTTCACTGGTCAGTAGGCGGTAAGTACTTCCTACGCGCGATCCGTTTCCGTAATGAAGACCCTATGCTCCCTCTCTTTAAGATGGCACAATACACAGTTGAACCAGCTAGCGAGGATCCANGCGGAACTTCTGTTGTGTTCTTCCCTGTGAAGTCTGATGCTAAGCGTTCAGAGAAGGAAGTCTCTATCTATGAGAAGATCCACCTTGCCGCTACAGCTCAGTACGAATGGTCAGATAACTCTGTATCAGTAACAGTCTCTTTCGATCCTGAGACTGAGAAGGATGTTATCAAGAGCGTACTTCATATGCACGAAGGTCAACTCAAGACTGTCTCTTTCCTTCCATCAGGTAATACTATCTATCCACAGATGCCTTACACACAGATCACAGAGGAAGATTACGAGAGTTATCGCATGAAGCTCTTCCCTATCGATCTCGTAGGTGTCTACGCGGGTATGGCAGCTGATGCTATCGGAGAGGCTTACTGCAGCACAGATGCCTGTGAAGTGAAGTTGATTAAAGACAACCAGTAAGCAGACAAGAAGAAACCCCCTAGGAATGATACTAGGGGGTTCTTTTCATGTTAAGGCGCAGATATAGCTAGGGACAGCAGGGCAGAAAGTGGACCCACCCATCATGACTACTCTTCTCGACTGACGAACGAGTATTATCGAGTTAACGCCTATTCATGCTCACAGAAAATTAAGGGATGTTGCGAAGAAAGCTTCAGCGAAGTTACCAGCCATAGCCGATAGATCTCCTATGGAAGCCTCTTTATCTTTAAAAGAGGATTGTAGATAGAGTTTAAGTGAATCAGCGTACAGAGCTACGAACTCATCGATAGGCATAGAGTCACCTTTATCATTAAAAGGTACGTCTGATTGAAGCCATCCATCTTCAAACTTTTTAGCGAGTCTCTCTCCAGCACCGTCAAGGCTTTTCATTGCCTTTTCATACGCCTCTTCACGCGTAAGTCGTTTAGCTTTCACTTACTAACTCCTTATCCCATATCTTTTGTAGATCAGCCACGGTCAACTCTTTGTTCATTGTCTTGATGACAATAGTGGTAGTTACCTTAGTCGTTATCGTCGTTGTTATCTTCATCTTCACTCTCTTCCCATGGGGTGAATGTAGGGTTAGTAATATGCCAGTCAGGTAGAGGATTATTAAAACTCATTCTGCCACCTTATACATGACATCACCCATGAACTCTACTGGCTTGTCATTCTCTCCAAGCTTAGTGGCAACCATCTTGATCGATTTGCGACCGGTGATCTCCAGCAAAATCTTTTTAACGTGTCGCTTAGCTGCCGATGGGTTTGACCAGGCTGTATAGTCCTGCACACCATTGCCAAGATTAGGCTCATCAATACGAGTCAAGGTTAACCATGACCCACCTTGCGCGGTGTTCTTTGTGATCCGCGCATGAAATCTCTTTTCGATCTTTTTAGCCATTTCTATCTCCTTTATAAGTAAGCGAACGTTCCCACTTAGTGCCATCGCCACGGTCTTTCCATGACAACTCCATAATCTCAGGGAAGTCTAGCAGACTCTCTATCTTTTGCTTAATAGCCGTCACGCTCGCTTCATCTTCTAGTCTTACCTTTAAATACACACAGTTTTGCCACTTAGGATCTTTGCGTTTAGGTCTCTCTCTCCTTATCTCTATTTCAGGTGGCTTGACTTGACCAGTTTCTTCATAGTACCTAAGCATCTCTATTCCAAGCTTGAGCATCTTTTTAGTACGCTCCGCGCTTATGCCGTGCACCTTTTGTATTTCTTGAATACTTTTAGGCATCCCATCTCTAAGCCCATAGCGCATGGAAATTAAACCTTGAAGTCTCACTCCTAACCCAGCCTTTTCCATAGTTAAGAACGGATCATCTTCATAGTCGAACGTGTAGCTCCAGTCGCGCAGGTTTGTTTGTGTTGAGATCACGCGCCCTCACCCCACTCCCGGGCTACGTCATAACTAGACTCTAACTTAACTATCTCAGTCTGATAGGTGGCGGGGATGAGCCCACCCATAGTCCCTACCTTCATAGGGCTATCGATCTCATCTCTTAGCCGTTCTTTCATAAACTCCAGCTCAGCGGTGGATAGGACTCTATCGGTTATAAACTCTATGTCTAGCTTGTATTTGCGAGCTTTTACTTTCATGCTACTGTATCCTTTCCAGCGTTCATCGCTTCCTCTACTGAGCCATAACCCCAGCAGGAGTCTATGACTTCTTTACTTGTGTGACCACAGCAGTCACACTTTGTATTCTTATAGGCGGTATAGCCATAGAAGTCTCCTTGCAGATACTTGTCATAAATCTCTACCTCTTTACGGAGGATCTCCTCAGCGGTGGCAATATCGACACCTTCAGCCTTGATAGCTTCTTTAGTGGCATAGATATAACCAACCATTCCGCTATCCCACTCAGCGTGGGGAGCGCGTCCAACGAATGAACCAACACTCATAGATATACCACTATGGTCATAAAGGTATAGTGGCAGGACTACTAAACTATCCTTCTTAATAGCATCAAACAATTCCTCGGCGGAGTTGTAATCATTCAGCGAGTAACCAGTATTGCTATCACCTAAGTTATAACGCTTGTGCCAGCACACCATCTTTCCCAAGTTGTCCCAGTCGCGCGGGTTCATAGGGTCAAGATCAGGCGTAACTTCAATAGTAATGTCGTCAATTTCTAAAGTATCTAGGCTCATTGTTAAATCCACTCCTTAATATATTCACGGTAATTTTCATCATTCCACCATAGCCACTCCTCGATAGTAAACTCTGTCTCGCGGAGTAACCTCTTTGTCCCATAAATAGAGAACGCATCTCTACCTTTGAGCTCAGGAAATACACTCTCTACACCTTCCCAGAACGCGTTGAGTCCAGCTTCGATGGCATCATTCACGCGCCGATCGTATTCAGTCATCTCTTTCATTCTTTGTTCTCCTTGTTCTCTAGATAGAATAAGTAATCTAGTGCCTTAGCTACTTTACCCTGCAATTCAGGCTGGTAGGTAAGATCAACGAATAACTGTGCCAGCGTGTCTTTCAATAGATCTTTATAGTCCATTTATTTCTCCTTCTAGTATTTCGACTCCATGCCATATGAAGCCCTCTTGATAACGTGTTACTTGCCCTAATATATCGAACCATTGTTCATCCACCTCAGCGGTGATCATAAACTTCACCCTCTAATCTCCTCCAACTCTTCTTCATCAAGCGGATAGACTTGATCTCCCATGCCATACCCGATACCAGTCTGAATAACGATCTCACCCTCAGTAACTACCACTAGGCAATTAGGGAGTATCGACTCGAAGAACGCGCGAAACTCTGTGTAATCCTCTACTTGATTAAACTCTTTCATGCCATTACCTCCACACATTGATTACAGTACATTTCTACTTCGGTATCCCATTGAATAGGATGGCGGGCATCTCTGCACCCACACTCAGCACACTTAGCCATTAGTTAACCTCTTATTCAGATCGGCGCAGAAGTAATCCTCTATATCCTCATACTTAGATAGCCATTCTTGCGCATTCTCATCCCATATATGACCATTGTCATAGTTGATAGATACACCATCCCAGTCGATACTCCATGAGTTGGTCTCTGTGTCCCATATAACTACATAGTGATACTGCTTACTCATGCTTCCACCTTCTCCACAGTATTTTGGATAACGCGGGTAATTACCTTGTGATTAGTGTCTAGATTATGAACCATGACCTCGAACCGTGATCGGCTGGTCTTGGTCAGGATGGCATAATCACAGTCTAAGCAGACAACTGCACTTGTCATTCTTTGTCACTCCATATCTCAATATGATTAATAGTTGCGCCCCACTCTGTCTCTGTCTTTACATCAATATCTACACCGTCTCTATCCCACGGTTCTAACACCTGGAGAGTAATTGAGCTGGCAATAGAGTCGATCTCATCAGCGGTAAGCTTCCTATCAGTCCTAAAGTTCATAACTACTTGATACGCTTGCATAATCACCTTCTAGATAATCAATTCGGCGGAGACTGTCTCCACTAAGAGGAACCTATACCCTAGAGAGGAGAAATAGAGGGATTTTTGATAACGATTAGATAACGATTTATACAACCCCTCAATACCCCCATAGAACCCAGTTTTGGCGGGTACTGTCTAATTAGGAATAGATATAAGGATAGATACTCTCTCTCTCCTCTCTCTCTCTCTCTTGTGTTTCACGTGAAACATCTCTCTCAGCTAGCTCACAGATAGCTCTCAGCCTATTATCAGATACCTCCCCAGCCAACTACCCCCAACTTCTGGTCATACATCCACTTATCGATTTGTCGACATTTGACAGTAGCCGAATTGCCCTAGCAGATCGGTGGCTCCGGTGTCAATAGTCCCAGGCTGTGATTCCGGTCACATCTCTCTTGCATATATATTCCCTAATGGGGAGGGTGGGTCAACACAAACAAAATGCCCGGTCAATCGCCGCCACTACACGGTGATCGCCGGGCATTTTGCCGGGGAAACAGCTGCTAATTACTCTTCGTCCTCCTCATCCGGACCGTAAGTGAGCTTAGCCCAATGAGCTACCACGCTATTGATCAGCCATAGGCATTGCCCATCTGTGTAATCCTCTCCAGGCATACCCGGGATATCTCCTATGAGATCTACTACCTCTCCATCCATGCCGTTATAGGAGAGCTCTCTGGCTAGGAACTCCAATATCCGCCCCGTTACTTCTTCGGTGCTCTTCGTACCACCTTCAATAGTCATCGTGNCCACACTCCTTCTAAGGTCATATTGACGTCTAATACCTTGAACTCTNCAAGATTTAGCCCGTTTTCCGCCAACCACTGCGTAGCGAGCCGTTCAGCCTGCTCCTCATCATCAGCACTAATCACTGTCGNTACACTGAAATAGTCCATGATGAAGGTAACTGTGTAGTCGTTCATTCCCGATCCTCTCCTTTTAGCACTAATGTGTCATGCTCAGACTCAGCTTTGAGGGATACGATGATCGTGCCGTCCTCATTCTCCCAGCGGAAGAACTGGTAGTCGCACTCTTCGCACCTCCCGTCCATGTCGTTAATCATCTCTATGGTGTTGTCGTCTATGCTTTCCCAGCCACAGACGATACAAGTCACCTTGATACAGCCGTGATAAGTAGTCATTACAGCCTCCCAAACTTCGCCAAGATGTGTTGTAGGGCTTCGGTGGCACCTTCACCCCATAGGTGGTCAGCAGTATCCGCGGACTCCTCCACGAATTGCTTAATCTCCTCTAGGTGACTCTCTATGTAATCGAGTACCTCATTCATGGCATTATCCCTCCGAATAGGAACCCTCCGCCATTGCCTTCCTCATCGCGGGAGACTTCTATCTCTCCGATGTGACCATCAGCAAAACGGATAGTGAAGGATGGGAAAGGGTCATTACCCCATTCAGGGTCGTCCTCTTTCATCCCATTGAACTTCAAGATGGTGGCACCCACTAGCGAGCCGTAGTACTTCTCGTAGAAGGCTTTTCTCTTTTCTAGGTAGTTAGTAGTCATTATTCCTCACACTCACAGTCGGATAAATAGTTATTGCAGTCATTACACTCAGTTGTTGCTAGGAAGTCAGAGAACCCAACGCGGTAGGCGATAGGGTCTAACTCATAAAGGGCGCGGGATGTGTCATACTCATACCCAGCGACCATGACGGTGCCCCATGCTTCATCGAGACTCTCTTTGTAAAACTCCTCTAATTCGTATTCCTCATATTTAGCCATGTTCATTCCTATCAGTAGTAGTGGACTTGCAAGACAAAATCTACCCCATCGAACCCCTAAAACCCTCTCTTTTTTCATAACGATTTGATAACGATCCAGCTCCCAGGAAACTCCCGGCCGGTCCTCAGCTCATTCCCGGCTAACTCTCTCTTACTTACTCCCTTAGATAGTTAGAGACTAGGGAGGGTGGGTCTCAACACAAACATTCGGGCACAACAAAGGCCGGCAACCCCCTGGCTGCCAGCCTTGTTGTATAGAACCCCCGCGAGCCTGACTCATTCAGGGGTTCTATGTTTTACCTGATAGGAGGTAAATCTAGCTCTCGCAATCGTGACCGGTGTACCACTCTTCAGCTTGAACCTCATCTAGAAGGTTGAACACACGATCGCACTCAATACAGCGAGCTACAGTTGATAGTTTCATGCACTCACCTCCTCTTTAGGGCAATCGTCAAAGCGGTACTCTTCATCCTCACAGCCATAACAGTAATCGAGGTACTTCATGCTATCAGCGTGAGTTTCGGGGATGTCCCACGCCTCCTCCTCAATGACCTCTCCATTCTTGTAGGTGACCACGCCTCCCCAGCCTTGTTCCTCTAGGTACTCATGGACAATGCCAGCGGATGGATAGAGTTCAGCGAGCGCGGAAATCACAGTAGGTGGAGACCATGGCGTATTGAAGGTATAGAGAACATCTTCATCTGAGGAAGACTCTACATTCAGGTCACTAGCGTCCCACTTACAACCCCAATGGTTGAGGTTCCAGCCATACCAGCCAGATGGGTCATTCATGGTTTTACCATTAGTACCCACGACATCGTTATACGCCTCTAAATCGGTAGGCGCGATAATCTGCCAGAAAAAGCCTTGTTCTAAGTCTTTCTCTAAGCGAGCGCGAATCTCTTTAATGACCTCTGACTTAGCGGTAATCGTCACGCTATTGCTAACCCAATTTGGCATTAGAGAATCACCTCCTCTCTCACAATAGGGGTTTCGGCAACCTCACCGAATGTGCGCTCATAGAGGTCACGCCCAGCCTGCCACTCTGACCAATAGCCATCTGAACCGACACTCAATGCCTCACCAAAATAGTACTTAGCGCGGATAAGGACGGCGGTAACTACCTCATCATAAGGCTTGAAAGCAGTCTTACAGAAATTCATGTCCTGCTTATTGCTGAGGTGAAAAGTTTCATGGCTTCTCTCTCCTACGCCGTTAAAACGAATGCGCTCACCCAATTCAGGTAAGCCAGTACCATCCCAGCCAGCGATACCAGCCTCTGAGTTCTCAATAATTGCGGTAACATCTCCTACTAAGGCATTCCAATTCTCTTCATGAATAGCCTCCTTTACAGTAAAGTAATGTGTATAGCCCATTTCAGTCTCCTATCAAAGAACTAGCGATTTGCTAGTGACTAAAACCTATCACCTAATCCCCCAAAATCCCCCAAAATTAGATAACGATTTAATAACGCTTGCCTGAGAATTAGCCTGGAATTAGCCGGGGACCGGCAGCTCTCTCTCAACAACTCCCTTACGTAGTAAGTACAGAACAGGGAGGGTGGGTTCCAACACAAACAATCTGAGCTACAAAATGCCGAAAGGGGCAGGGGATTTCTCCCCCACCCCCTGAAGCTTGACTCTTAGGCGTTCACCGTCCCAAAGATCTCCTCGCACACCTTCGGATGTAATGAGGTACGCATCTCTGTGAAGGCGGAAGGCTTCCAACCAGCAAGATAGACACGAGTGAGCAACTTACCTAGCGGATACTTCTCACTTGCCACTCCGAGTCGGATAAGTGCCAACTTGGTATCTCCTGACTCAAAGGCAATCAAAGACTGGAAGCAAGCAGGAGCATAGATACCAGCAGGTACCACACTCACTAAACGGTTAATCTGCTCAACATGGGTTTTATTATCTTTATCCATGATACCGAGTACATAATCGCGGATAGAGAGTTTATCGAAAGAAGCAACCAACTTAGGGAGATCCACATCATTATTGGTATCAGCCAGCCAATTATCAACCGCGCGGGCACTTTCAACCATCCACTCGCTACCAGCGTCCCAATCACTATCTACGCGGACGGCGCGGTTTGCCATAACTTGCGCCTTAAATTGTGTCTTGTTCATCTTTACTCCTATCAGTACATCCACCGACTTGGTGAATAGTTGAACCCTACCCCATGCCCCACGATTTGCCCCTAATTTTTAATAACGATTTGATAACAATTAATTCCCAGCCGGTCCCCAGCTAACTCCCGGCTAGCTCACAACTCTCTCTTTAATAATCCCTATTACGAAGTAATAGTTGGATCAGGGTGGGTGGGAGCCAACACAAACAAACCCCGCGCTTGGCGGGGTTCGCTTATTACTTATCCTCAATGACCTTTATCTCTGCGCCTTTGGCGCGGATAACTAGTACAGAGTCAGTAGGGATAGAACGAAACGCCTTCTTATCCATGTCCCAGACTGGAATTAACTTCTTTTCGTCAGCGTCGTACTTAAGGACTCCGCCGACTAACTTTGACTTGTAATTCGTAGTCGCGCGCATGGTGCGCAACTCACCCGTAGTGCGCTTGATAAAGTCAACAGAAAAGAAACTGCCATTAAGCGAGCGCAAGAAAGTATGAATTTGAGCGCGTGTCAGTTCTACAGTTTCCATTATTCGTCACATCCCTCACAGATAAATACCCACTCTGCTCCAACCTCAGAACGTACAAAGTGACCGCTATGCGTGGCGAACTTACCACCGCAACCGTTACAAGCTTCCATTATTAACTCCTATCAGAGAGTCGGCGTTTTGCCGATAGATGAATAGTAACCCCTACCCGTCGGAATACACGTATTTTTTGATAACAGTTTTATAACGATTTATTTCCCGGCTAGTTCCCGGCTAGCTCTCTCTTATAATGCCCCTTTACGAAGTAAAGTTAGGCACAGGGAGGGTGGGTGCCAACACAAACATTTCCGGGAGTTTTCCGGGAGCAGGACAAAACCCCCGCCGTGAAGCGGGGGCTTGCTTTCCTGATAGGGGAAACCTATTCGATCGGCTTATCTAAGTGGATCAAGATTCCGACTATGACCATGCCTACCCCTAGCCATAGAGCTACTAAACCGATCATGCGCTCACCTCCTCTTTGATCTCGGCTTTGCCTAGTACTATCTCGACTGCCTTTGAAGCTTTGGTGATGGCGTCCACTAGAAACTTTGGATCATCTTGGAGAGGACGCAACCATCCTGCGAGATAGGTGGCGTGATTATCTAGATCTACATCTAGCCCAACTTGATGGAGGAGAGTGACCCCGCCGATCTCCGCTACGAGTTCCTCTTTAGAATACCCTGAGTCTCCGTGAGATGTGAAGGGTTCTGCCGTCCAGCGATCCGCGCGTGACTTGTGCCCCGTGCTATGGATTACCTCATGAGCCATTGTCTCCGCGTATTGGGTTCCACTCTTGAATTGTGAGACGAGTGGGAGAGTGATGGAATCCATGAAGGGAGAATAGTGGGGAGACTCGTTCTCGCCCATCTCCTTATGGAAGATGGATGGCGCGTTCTGATACTTATTAAGGATAGTCTCTACGGCAACTGGAACCTCCACAGGCTCACGCTTGGTGAGGAATTGGGCGGGTATTGCTACATCCGCGCATTGATCTAGGTTCCAAACAGTAATGGATGAGAACCAAACATTATTGCGGGTCTTAATAGATGATGGAACTAGTTCGCCTTTGCCGACATTGACCCAAACGCCATCGATTAGCTTCTGCTTGGTGATCGTAGGCTTAAGGATGTCAGTCGCCCTCTCGCCCTTGCGGACGAATCCGCCTAGATCCTGCGCTCCTTTATAGGTTACCCATAGTGGGCGCGTGTATCCGCGCTCCTCGCCAATAAGTGAAAGCCACATGGCGTTCACGCCCGTGTAAGCGTGTTTGGTAACTGCATTGGTAGGCGAGAATCCCGCCCCGTTCCACGGCTTAAGCCATGAAGACTTACCCTCTTGTAATTGCTTAATGACACGCGCTGTAAGTTCTGCGTGTAACTCATCCTTGCTCAACATCTTGTCCCCTATCAAAAGACTCTAGCGATTTGCTAGTGCCCTAAACCTATACCACCAACCAGCAAACCCTGCCAAATTTGATAACAATTTGATAACGATTATTTCCGGGACAATTCCCGGCTAGCTCACAGGCAGCTCCCGGCTCTCTCTTACTTACTCCCTTAAACGGGGCGGGTGGGCCAACACAAACAATGCCGGGAAATGACTGAGGCCCGGGTTGCCCCGAGCCCCAGCTCCCGCCGATCAGTACCTCATGCGAGCACCGCAGGATCTTGTTCTACACGCTCCGCGATCGCCTCACGCAACTCGCGCAACTCGCGGTTACTAATCCCCTGAGAGGGGTAATCCTCATCCCTCAAGATGAGATGTACTAGGGCTAGCGTGCTTACTGTGTCAAAAGCTTGGGCGGTAACTGTGTTCATTAGTGAGACTCCTTGATGAATGAGATGATGAGGGTCGAAAGGGTAATCCATACAAGCCATGAAGCGAGGGGGCTCATGATAGAGCCCCCGTGTAGATGTCCATTACCTTTTGCGCTAAGGCGTCAAGGTCAGCGCGGGTGACCTCACCGTCTACGCTAGGAGCAATTCGAGCGGGGTCAGCCTGCCATAGGGCAAGGGCAATCGTCGCGGTTTCTAGTGCGTCTAGTTTCATTATGTCCACCTATCAGAGTGTCGATTTACCAGCCGTGTTGCTGATAGGAGAACAATGACAGCACCAGCCAGCAAGCACAAGAGGACAAATCGGACAAATAGTATTTATAACAAAACTGTTACATAACAGTTTGATAACGATTAGCTGAGAAGTATCTGTACTCAGGCTGAGGCCCCCCCGGGGTTAAGCCGGGAGCTCACCGGGAAGGCCGCCAGTGCTTATCCACAGGTATCACTAGGTGGGGGCGGGCAGTAGCCGAAGACGGTGCGGGACGGGGCGGAAACAGGCGGGAAC
>Ga0007869_1000168_pt1 | contig 11489 bp, 8 predicted proteins | sample CryBogCBH03Jun09_FD_55001 | JGI IMG/M metagenome (GOLD analysis project Ga0007869, IMG submission 55001) | Freshwater microbial communities from Crystal Bog, Wisconsin, USA - CBH03Jun09 | ecosystem: Environmental > Aquatic > Freshwater > Lake | place: Crystal Bog, Wisconsin, USA | collected... | reverse complement strand
TGTCAAAATCATGCTTGGACATATAGTTGCCAGCAATCAAAATTTCAATGGAACCGACCTTTTCAACCAAAATCTTATCGGCGGTCTGTAAATCTTTAACAGCGTCCCAAAGTACTTTAAGCCACCAGCCACCTAGAAAGCCAGTAATAGTAACGGCTATGTTAAATAGAGTTTGATCCATTTGTTATCTCGCAAGGGCGTTTTGGTTTTGCTCACCTGGAGCCAAGTTATTAGATATTCTACCAATTGTTGCTGCTTCTTTTGTTTTTAACTTTTTAGCCCCTGCACTAATTGCTTCTTTAATAGGCGCCGCATTAGATTTGATAGTTTCTATATTGTTTTGACGTTGAAGTGCTTTTTCAAGAGATATAGCACCTTTTTCAGGGTCTATTATTAGTTCTAAAGCTAAATCTCTAGCAAGTTTATCTGTTACTTTACCTTGCAATTTACGCAATAGCATATTAGCTAAAGCAATACTTCGGCTAAGTAAAGCAGGAAAATGCGGCACTGAAACCGCAGGAATAATAGCGCCTTCTTTAGACCCGCGCATAGCTTGTTCTTCAGTTTTGGAAGCCCTAGCTAACTCATCACTAATATTTTGAAAATCTTTCATTTCAGCCGGCGTCATTATTTCACGCAACTTACCATATCGTGCTTCACCCGTAGATTTTTTAATAATTCCTTTGCCTTCAACTAGCGCATTTTTAAACGCGGCGCCTTGTAGCTTTCCTTCAGGATTTAAGTTTGAAGTTATTTTTTCAGCTAAAGCTTGACGAATTTCCATTCTATTAATGGGCTTGCTTTGCTCGGCATAGGTTTCACGCGCCGTTTTCCATTCTGGTACTTTATTGCCAAGCCAATCTATAAATTGATTTTTGGTTGCTGTTAACTCAGCCGGAGATAGTTCAGGGCGTTTACCTGCGTTAACTGAAGCTTTAGCTGCAGCAATATTAGCGTCTAAGGACTCTTTAATACGCTGTAAATTAGTTACAGAAAACTTTTCACCCGTTGCAGCAGGAAAATAGCTATTTGTTTCTTGCGCGCTTTTAAGTGCATCGCTAACCGCCGCTTGCATAGAGGGTTTACCGAGCATAGACTGTAAGCTCTTATCTGCCCCTACTTTTTCTTTTAGCGAATCTAAAGCATTTTGAAGGTACCGTGCTTGTTGACCACGTTGGTCAGCGATAGCCATAGCTTCTTTTGCGGCGCCTGCATACTCAGGTATACGCGCTGCGTTTTCAGTATATTGTGGCCCAATACGAGGGTAGCCAGGAACAGGATAAGCAGAAGGCGAAACATTACCGGTTCCCCCTAAATTTTCGGGAATAACACCGCCTGCGGATAGATTGCGTTGTTGCGCTTCTTCGGTAGCAAACTTGCCCCAATCACGCAAAGCAGCGCCTTTACTAGCCTCAACTTGGGCTAACTGCATTTTTGCAAGTTCTACATCAGATATACCGCTAACTTTTACGTTTGCAATACTGCCATAATTCTTTTTAGCAGTCGCATTTCGTATTTCTTCTGCCGTAGTAATTGCGGTGGGTATTTGTTCAATCTTACCAATTAACGATGGATCTACAGCCAATTTATTAACAATTGCTTCTCGATTGGCAATGTCGTTTGCTAATACATTAGTGGACGCATATGGTTTAGTTTCACGTTCAGCAGCCGCAAGTTTGGTTAAACCTAATCCAGATGCACGTTCAGCAACAGAAGGGTTATACCCTTCAACAAGCCCAGGATTATTACGGATAGCTTCAATAACCGCAGGTGCTTGTCCTTCAGTCATTTTTAACAAGGCTGCCGATTTAGGATCAGTCATTTGAGATAACCAATCTAATGTTTTTCCAGATAAACCAGCCGCAGCGCCTAATACAGAAGTATTTGTAAATGGAATACGACCTGTAACAGTACTTAACGGATTTGTTACATTAGCCATTGTTTCAACAGGCGTAATAGCTTTAGCTACATTAGCAGCCATTTCAGGCGCGCCAGCTACTTTAGCTGCGCCTGCAACGGTTTTAAGTGCGCCGCCCCCAAGACCTAAAATGGTAGATAAATCTGCCGCCGCGCCAACTGGATCGGTATAAAGCGTATTTTTTATCTTATCCCAACTACCGTATTTTTCTTTATACACGCCGCCCATAGCATCGGCGGCTTGAACTGCGCGCTTAGCCGCTTCGGGATCAGCGTTAAATAAAGTATCTATCTTGTTTACAGTATCAACTACCGATTTAGGTAGTACATTTTGCAAAGCACCGGCGCCTACATCTAATATGCCTTTAGTAGTTTCTAATGGGTGCATTACTGCGTGGCCAATACCGCCAATTAAATTAGCGCCGCTTTTAACAACATTTCCAGCAAAGCCTCCTACGCTGCGGTCAGACTCAGCTTGAACATTTTGACGTCCTAACTCAATAGGTGTAGCCGTAGATAAGTCAAAACCACCTAAAGATGGTTGAATTGGTTGCGCTGAAGCAAGATCAAAACCCATTATTTTACCTCAACAAATTTGGCGTTATCTGGGCTTACATAAGCTTTATTTCCTTTAGCATCCGTTTTTAACACCCAATCGGCACCTACACCAGCCGGTAAAGACGCGGCGTTCGGCGTTCCTGATTTACCAGCTAAAGCTTGTCTAGTATTAGGAGCTAAAAACTTTTCTCTATAATCGTCTTTACCTGTACTAGCTTTATATTGTGTTTCAAGACCACTTAATTGCCCCGCCATTAAGTCGGTATATGCTTTAACAACGCCTTTAAATTGAGCAGGGCTATTCGCCGCAGACAATCTATCTGCAACTTCTTTACGATCACCTAATGCACCGCCAGCGCCGATAACCGCTTTTGTAATTTCATCGCCTACGATACGTTTAACAGCGTCAAAACTATTTGGTGCAGGTTGGCCTGTTTGCGTAGAAATTGTATTTGCAAGGGTATTAATTAATGGCATATCGCCATTTGCGATAGCATCATTAAGTTGCGATAGTGTACTTAAGTGGTCTACTACAACGTTAAATGAACGGGTGCTATTTCCTTGTTTTCCTGAAGTAAAGGCTTTTTGAGCCGTATTCATAGAATGATAATTTTTAGCATCGTATTCAGGATACGCATAGCTAAGTAATTCGGTCATTTGTTGTGCACCTGGCGCTCTTGATCCAGCAGGTATAGGCGCCATGCGATATTCAGCAATTGCTTTTAGCTTAGATTGAACTGTGGGTGGCAAAGTACTAAGGAAAGCATCACCTTGTAAACCTTGTCCTATAGCTTCTTTTACAGTTATTTTAGGTGCGTTGGCTACAGGCATTGTAGCTCCTGGTACAGAAGATGTTGTAACGGGCGCGTTAAGTGGCATTGTAGAAGGCGCAAGATTATTAGCTACAGGTGCATTTGTAATTACGCCACTAGGGCCTGCCAAAACAGGCTTTATCCCTGAGATACCATACGGGTCAGCAATATTAGCTTGATTTAATGCGCCAGCGTTATGTATATTTAATCGCGTTTGATTTGTAGCGTTAGTATTAGCGCTTACAACATTAGCGTCTATATATGATTTGGCGTCGTACATTAACCCCGTTTTTACTTGATGCGAATATTGGTCAGGCAAAGTATAGCCAGGAGGCATTTTATCTTTAAAATTTTCGCGCCAAGCGTCATAACTTCTTTGATCTATTACGCCGGGCAACGCATCTTTAGCTTGTTTTACATTATTAGCAAAAATATCCCCCTGCGTTTTTTGCTGTGTTAACGCGGCTGTTTTTAACGCCGCTTGTTTACTAGCAAAATCCATTGCCATAGAAGGATCATAAGCCCATATTTGTTTCATTGCATCAGGTGAGTTAGGGTCTACATTGCTCAGCATATTTCTAACTTCCCTTTGCCGCGTCATTTCCTGCATTTTTGCAGCAGACTCCATCATCGCTAATTGATTAGCACCTGATTCTATTTTTACAGGCTGAACTTGTAGCGGGATACTTGCGTCGATTGGCATGATTATTCCTTAAGGCGAGTACTGATAATTATTAGGGCCTGTATACGCGGATGTATTATTGTTTCTAATGCTATTAATAAGGGCATTAGTTTGATATGCGCCGATACCTTGACTAACTGCATTATTGTATGCGTTAGCCGAACCAACTTGACCCGCCGCCGTAGCATTACCAGCACCAATAATATTAGACGCGTTGCTCGCCGCAGTAGTACCAATAGCTGTGCCTGTGTTATTAGCAGACGCTTGGCCTATACCAGTTAAGAATTGGTTATTAGAAGTATTAACGTTATACGCTTGTAAATCTTGAGCATTTTTAGATAAATAGTTTTGATACGCTTGTTGGTAATAAGTAGAGCCTAAACCTTGGCCATATTGTTGTCCAGCGGTTAAAGCGTTACCAGAAATCAAACCACCGCGCGCCGCCGCAGTAGCGTTCATTTGCTTATTACCTTGTTCTAAACTAAACGCATAGCCAGGATCAGCTTTAAAGTTAAATGCACTAGGAGTATATGGCGCTTGCGATGATAACTTATTCATCGCATTTGTACCCGCAGTTACAAATGGCGCATTTATCCCAATTTGACGTTCTAAATTGGCATTATTAGATGCCGTAGCTTGACCTGCGGCGTTTGCTTGCGTTTGGGCGGCGTTTTGAGACGCATTAGAGCCAAGTACACCGCCTAATAGACTTGCACCGCCCATAATTGCCATTCCAGTACCCGCAGATATTCCCATGATCTCTCCAATATAAGGCTAATTATCGCCCTTTTACAGCAATTTAGTAAATACTTTGTCAACTAATGTGTAACCTAAATATTCAAATAAACTACTGTTATCTGATTTTACTTTAGTGTTATAAATCACACGGTTAACGCCTTCATTTTTTAGATGCTTTTCAGCAAATTGAAACATTTTTAATCCTACTCTACCTTTTCGGTATTCTTTTTTCAAGAAGTAAATATCCTCAAAAGCGGTTAAACAAGTTCTGTAATGCAAATGTGGCCCAATAAAAAAAATAATGTACCCAACTAATACACCGTCATCTTTACAAGTGATGAAATGTAATCCTTTACTATTCCACAAATTTTCATAGTTTTCCCATACAGGGTCAAGCGGGTATGCTTTAGAAGCTGTTAATTCATCATAGTGATATGTAATCACTTCTTTTAATGCAGGCAAATTAGCAAGCCAATCATCAACTTTATATTCTATAGTCATGCGACGACACCTTTTGTTCGGTAATGGCGGTTAACTGCATATTAAGCTAATGGTTGCCAGCTAGTACCATTCCAAAGATACAGATTATGGGCGCCGCTATCATAATAAGTATCACCTTCAGCCGGTGTAGATGGCGCTGGGTATCTAGGCACAAAGTTAACTGCGCCGTTAAGCTTAACAATAAGTCTACGATTTGCACTTAAAGCACTGTCTGATCCACACGCAAACCCTACTGAACCAGTTGATTGAAAAACATATCCAGGGCTACCCGCTGAATTATTATCAAAGCCATTTTTTAATACGGCGGCAGTATCTAAATTTTGAATAGTGCTAGTAATAGCGCCGTCTACAGCACCGTAATTTTTTTCAAAACGATAATCTAAGAACGCGTCGCCTTGACCAGTATTGCCAATAAAGTTATCAGTGTAAGGAGCGTAGTTTAACGACGTGTTGTAATTGTTAATGTATTGATTACCAATATGGGTATTATTAACAATTACGCCTGCATTAGAACCAGTGCGGCTAACAGCGTAATCGTTATATTGGCAACTATTGCCTGAAAAAGTGTTGTCTTTGACAGGTGTTGATGCGCTATCTGCTTCAGACGCAACAACAAATCCTGCTTTAGCAAAAGCGGGGCAAGACGAACTAATACCGTTACTATCTGACACGTTATTTGAAATAACAGAGTTGTATACAGAAGTAAACCAAAAGCCTGCACTTCCAGAACCACTACATACGTTGTTGGAAATAATTAAGTTTTTATCTAAATATTCAGCGCTATCACCAATGTCATAAGTAGCTGCGTTACCTTGTCCACATAGACGTGCTACGTTACCTGTTACAACGCTATTTTGGGATAAAGCAATCAATCTAACGGCAGGGCCGTTGCAGTTATACGCTACGTTGTTAGAGATAAGCGTTTCACTACAACGCCAAGCATTAATAGCAGCAGATTGTGCTAAAGATACGTTTGGCGCGCCTAGATTAATAATATTATTTCCAATAAACATATTACCGCTGCCTGCTGTACCTGTATTTCTAACGCAAAGACCATAACCAATGCCATACACTTTGTTATTGATCATTTTATTAAATGAAGCACCTGTAGCATTGGTAATATAAACAGCAGTACCTGTAGTGACAGAATAAGGAAAATTATCAAATATACAATTTTCAATAAGATTGTATGATCCATAACCAAAAACACCGGCTGATTGCATACCAAAGAAACGACAATTAGTAATTTTTGCATAAGACTGAATTTCAATGCCGCTTAAAGATTTACCAGACGGAGCTGGCCCTGGGTTATCGTTAAAATTGCAATCAAAACTTAACCCGTCAATTTCAACATGGTCACTTGTACCAGCTTCAAAAATAGCTCTATTAGTATTTGCTTTAAGTTTTAATACTGAAACATAACCACCATCGCCGTAAAAAGAAGCGTTAGAAGGTACAGTAATATTTTGAACTAAATAAGTACCCGCGGGTACATAGATTGCTACTAAATTAACTGCGCTATAAGCCGCCGCGTTAGTAAATGCGGTTGTATCGTCTACTACTGCGTCGCCTACGGCACCAAAGTCTTTTACAGATACGTATTGGCGTAGTTTAGCTTGTACGGTAGTTGCAACAGCGTTAGATACGCCTGGTAAATAACCAATTAAAGCCGAACCACCAGGCACAGAGAAATAACTAAAATCATTGATACCAGCAATATTGTCATAAGAACCAATTTGGACATTAGTAGAATCTTTAAGAACAAACTTATAGCTTGACCCAGCAGTTAGCCAAACTTCGCTAGGTGTTCTACCAGCGGCGTCTAATACGATTGGATTAGAATTAGCTACATTACCAGCGTTACTTGTATAGGTAGTTAAGGGTGTAGTTGTGCCAGCGGCGTAGGTATAGAGCAAACCGCCCGTTAAAGGAACGCCGCTATCGTCAAAAAACTGCCAGCCAGCGCCAGCTAAGGCGGATAAATTAACGGTCATTATTTAACTCCTAAATTTAGTATTTGTTCTTCAAGGTCTGTAATTTTTATATTTAATTCTTGAATAGCTGCTGTTAAAAGTGCCACTACTTTAGATTGGTCAATAGCTTGATACTTTGGATTTCCATTTTCATCTATTGCATCTTTTTCACCAACAACTGCATCTGGGCATACCTCTTGTAATTCGTGAGCAATAAATCCATTTGCAGAAGCACCGCCATCTTTCCATGTATAGTTTACTGGTTTAAGTTTAGATACAGAATCTAAAGCATTAATAAATGGCGTTATATTTTCTTTTAAACGATAATCAGAAGTTGCTGTATAGACCACAGCAGAAGTAGTTCCTACTCTTGAAATAGCGCCGCAAACGTCCCCTGCATTAGCAGTAAAAGTAACAAAATCCGTTGCGCTTGCATTTGCAACACAATATATAGCAAGCCCATTATTACCAGAGGTATATTCAATGGATTGTTTTGCAAGATTTCTTTGCGCTGTTCCACCAACCAACAAATTACCATTAGAGTCAATACGCATCCGTTCTGTAGTTGTTCCCCCATTAGGTATAGTAGAAAACTGTAAATACCCTGCCCCGTTGTTGTCTGTAGAGTTCTCTTTTCTGCCCGCAATCATTGCAAACGGCGCTGATAATCCAGTAGAAACTACAAATTTACCCCCAAAACCAATGCTTCCACCAATATCTGCTCCCTGTGCATTAGTGGTAATAACAGAAATATTTCCGTTTTGTCCTACCGCAGAATTTGTACCTGCAATATAAGCCTGCAATCCACCCACGCCCGCTGCACTTGTTACTGCGCTACCAACTTGTAACGTGCCATAACTTGTAATAGGAAGCATACCAATACCTACATTACCACTAGAGTTAATACGCATCCGTTCTGTATTGCTAGAACCCGTTTGAAAAGTAAGATTTGAACCACCATCAGTAAGAATAGATCCTAATTGAGTAGCACCATTAAACCATTGAATTTGATAAGCCGTTGCTAACTTAACAGCGCCCGCAGTTAAAGTTAAATTAGCGCCATCAAAGGTAAAAGCAGAAGAATCTTGCAATAGACCGCCCATGCCAATGTAAGGAACGCGAGCAGCGGTAAGCGCAGACGATGACCAGGCTAAATTACCTGAAGCGTTAGGGACATTTAATACATTTGTAGCCGCCGTATTAGGGCCACTTAGCGAAGTTGTGCCACCTAAAGTAGCTTGAAAGACTAGGTTTCCCATGATTTTTTCCTTATGACGCTGTATAAACAGCCATAGCAACGCTATCTAATACAAAGTATTTTAGCTTTGTTAGCCGAGTTTTAATATATTTATTGTGCTTACGCATATTATTTATTTGCCTTTAGCAGATCAATTTCGGCTTTAAGCTCTTGAACTGCTTTTACCAGCATAGGAACTAACTTACTATGGTCAACTGACCAAGGAATATCCATTGTTCCATCTTCTTTATCTGTACCTTTAAAAACCGCTTCAGGAACTAAAGGTTCAAGTTCTTGCGCTATAAAACCAAAAGGTACTTTGGACTGATTGTTTATCCAATTAAAGTTACGAACCTTAATGCTATCAAGTAAAGTTAAAGCTGAACTTGCATCAACAATATTTTCTTTTAACCTTACATCAGAAGAAGTAGCAAACCCTGTAGAACTATCGTCATAATTCACACCACCAACATAGTTACCGCTATAGTAGTTAAGGATTGAGTTAATACCACCACTATAAGTTTTAACAAATCGAACACTAGCTAAAACACTATTATTTGCAATTTCAAGTCCAGCTACAGAAGTGCTTGACGCTGTTTTTCCAATAAAAATATCGCCTTTAGACGGGTTTAATAATAAAGTGGTGGCGGCACTTCCCGCAATAGATTGAATAGATCCGCAATAATCCCCGCTTATATTTAAATACCCAATATTTAACTTATAAGTAGAATTTGCACTAGATTCACCAATTTGTAATTGATTATTGGCATCTAACCCTGTAGTCGGATTTGTTACAGGAACTAAAGTTATTCTTGCGTTTGGATATACTGCCGTTGTCCCAATACCTAATTGAGTACCACTAAAATATAAGCTAGAAGTAGAGCTAAACGCGCCTGTGCCATTACCATAGGGAATGTACCCTCCACTAAGGGTTGTTAACCCTGTACCGCCGTTAGCTACAGGTAAAGCGGTTCCTGAATAGCTAATGGCTAAAGTACCGCTAGTAGTGATCGGGCTACCAGCTATAGATAAGAAAGCTGGAACAGTTGCGGCTACAGAAGTAACAGTGCCGCCACCTGCGGGTGTAGCCCAAGTTCCATCACCACGCAAGAAGTTGCTTGAAGATGGAGTTCCAGTAATAGGGTTATTTGTAGGGGCTGTTACAGATGATAAAATTGTTCCGCTTATTGGCAGAGTTAATGATGTATTAGCGCTAACTGTAAGGGATGTAGTAAAAGCACCTGAAGTTGTTAAATTACCACCTAAAGTGATAGTTTTAGCACCGTTATTTACGCCTGTACCACCATAAGTACCGGTAATAATACCTAAATCACCAGAACCTAATAAAGTAGTTCCATTAACGGTTTTAATGTTAGTTCCACTAACTAAAGCGGCTTGTTTACCATTAAATGTAGACCAATCAGTAGAACTTAATGCACCGCGATTAGAAGCGGAAGCCGTTGGCACGTTAAGCGTAATTACAGGGGTTGTAGTGCCTGTAGCAACTGTACTTGATAAGTCAGTACCAGTTGTTCCTAAAGTTAATGCAGCGACGCTTGTAACCGTTCCGTTGGTATTGGATTTACCATTAAAAGTATTCCAATCTGTACTTGTAAGGTAACCGTTAGTTGTTGTATTGGCAGCGGCCATGCTAATTGCGGGGGTAGTGCCACCGCTAGATACAACAGGAGCCGTACCAGTTACGCTAGTTACCGTACCACCGCTTGAAGGGCTTGTATTGGTAACAGTAAAGTTAGGGTAAGTACCAGTAACGCTAATGCCTGTACCGCTTGCAATTGCTACGGTTTGGTCAGGGGCTGTATTTGTAATAGTTAAAGTACCGCTAGTTGTAATAGGGCTTCCTGATACGCTAATCCCTGTTCCAGCGGTAGCAGCTACGCTAGTTACTGTTCCTGTATTACCTGTTAGCAATACTCCATTAGCCGTAACCGTGTTTGCAAAAGTAGCCTTTGAATCTTGGTCAATAGTAAGGGCAACAGCTTGTGTAATCGTAGTATTAGGGGTTACATAAAATAAAGCCTTTGCACCTCTAGCTGTAGCACCCCAATTTTCTGTAGCTACTCCTTCATAAGATGCTTGTGGATAGCCATTTGCAGAAGTTGTACCATAACCAGCTAATTCAAACTTACCTAAACTATCTCCGCTAAGCGGTGCTTGCGGTGCAGCATAAGTGCCACGAAATTTAGCAATGCGCATAGAAGAACTACTAGCATTACTTGAATACCCACGAATAGCAATACGAGAAGTAGAATTGTTATCGCCATAAGCCCTAAACAAAATGTCAGGTACGGCAGTTGAATTAAGCCCTAAATGAGCAATATTAGTAACGGTTTGTGCGTTTAAATCTATTGCGCTACTTGCACCTGTATATGGTATATAAGTACCTGAAAGGGATGGAAGATCAGCCGCTACTAAAGCTCTAAATGTGGGAACGCCAGCAGAACCATTAGGTGCAGCTAGTACATAGTTAGCCGTTTTAGAAGCATAAGGATTAAGCGTATCGCCATAAGCTGTAGCTAAACTAATAGCTGGCGTTGTACCGCCTGACGATACAACAGGACTTGTACCAGTAACGCTTGTGACTGTACCGCCTGAACCTGTAGCTGATAACGTACCACCTGCAAAAGTAATGCCTGAACCAATGGTGACGTTACTAAAACCACCTGAACCATTACCATACAAAATAGAAGTACCGCTAGTAGCAGGTGCTTTGCCATTAAATGTATTCCAATCGGTTGCAGATAGCCAACCATTAGAACTAGTACCTGATTGACGAATAGGTATAGTATTTACAACGCCGCCGCTATCTTTAAAAAACAGATTTTTATCTGCTATGTTAATAGCAATTTCTGACCCAGTAGCGCTATTAGTTAAATTAACAGCAAGCGGTACGTTAGTAGGTGTACTACTTGCGTATAACAGGATAGGCGTAAAGTTTGTTTGGGCCATTTAAAGAAGTCCTAAATTTAGACTGATTCTATTATGTTTCACTATACTTGTCATTTAAAAGTTACCCCCACCAATACCGCCTGTAGAAGTCAATATATTGC
>Ga0007869_1000153_pt1 | contig 12268 bp, 13 predicted proteins | sample CryBogCBH03Jun09_FD_55001 | JGI IMG/M metagenome (GOLD analysis project Ga0007869, IMG submission 55001) | Freshwater microbial communities from Crystal Bog, Wisconsin, USA - CBH03Jun09 | ecosystem: Environmental > Aquatic > Freshwater > Lake | place: Crystal Bog, Wisconsin, USA | collected... | reverse complement strand
CCAGGGCTTGATAGTGGAGGCCGTCGCTTGAAGGAACTTGAGAACATCGTCTTGCTGCCAGCAGCGGACAAAACTCCAGAGCCACCAGCAATGCTTGGTGAGGATGGTAAGATTTTTTGGAATCGAATCTGGGACAACGCCATCGGCTGGTTGTCGCCGCATTCGGACATGGCCGCAATCGAGAACACAGCTAAACTTGCCGACGCGGTAACCGCCGCCAGGACCAAGTACATGGCAACGCTGGACTCGGCTGATGGTCGAGCTTACGTACAGATTAACAAAGCATTCACCGACGCCCTAGCTTCGCTTGGGTTTGATCCGGTGTCACGCTCGCGACTAGGGGTAGCAGAGGTGAAACGTGTCAGCGCAATCGACCAACTCCTCCAAAAGAGGAACGAACGCAAAACAAATTAAAGGCTGGCCGCCGAGATACGTATCTCCGGTCAGTGCTGATGAGCTTAAGCGAAGTCGCGGTCAAAACATCATTGACTTCTCTGAGACTTTGTGCTCAATCACAAAAGACTCAGTAGCTGGAGCTGCTGGTGAACCGCTGGTATTTCGCGGTTGGCAGTCGGAGCTAACAAGAGGATTATTTGCAGAACGACCTGACGGTTCGCTCAAGCATAAGCGCGCGCTGATCGGCTTGCCTCGTAAGAATGGCAAGTCCGCTTGGTTGTCGGCGCTAGCCCTTGAGCACTTGGTCCTGGGTCCAACAGGTGGGGAAACCTATTCGTGCGCAGCAGAAAAAGAACAAGCAAAAATCGTGTTCGGCACTGCCAAGCGCATGGTCGAAATGCAGCCCGAATTATCAGAGATTCTCGATGTATATAGAGACGCTATTTACAATCCAAAGACTGGTTCAGTCTATCGGGCTCTTTCGGCAGAAGCCTTCACAAAGGAAGGTTTATCACCGACCTTCGTGGCTTTTGATGAGCTTCACGCTCAGCCAAACCGTGAACTTTTTGACGTTATGTCTTTGGCAATGGGTGCTCGTAAAGAACCATTGCTTGTAGCTATTACAACCGCAGGGGTCAAGGTTGATTCCAGCGGAAAAGATTCGCTGTGCTACCAGCTCTACGAATACGGAAAGCGCGTAGCGAGCGGAGAAGTTGTTGACCCAAGCTTTTACTTTGCTTGGTGGGAAGCAAATCCTGATCTTGATTATCGGGACAAACTAGCTTGGGAAACTGCAAACCCAGGTTTTAATGACATTGTTGCTGAAGATGATTTCGCCTCTGCGGTACTGCAGACCCCAGAAGCTGAATTCAAGACAAAGAGATTAAATGTTTGGACGTCGACGTCTGATACTTGGTTGCCTCATGGCTCTTGGGACGCTTGCGCTTCTCCACTTGGCCTCGAAGAAAATACAAAAATCGTTCTTGGATTTGACGGATCATTCAACGGAGACTGCACGGTAATTGTCGCGGTCACCTGCGATGAGACACCGCATATTGTTCCGCTAAACGTCTGGGAAAAACCAGAAGAAGCCGGAGCAGACTGGCAAGTTCCGATCATGGAAGTTGAAGAAGCTATCCGTGCAGCGTGCCGTCGTTACGACGTCGTTGAAATTGCCTGCGACCCTTACCGTTGGGCCAGAACCTTTCAGGTTCTCGAAGACGAGGGTTTGCCGGTTGTGACTTTCCCGCAGACAGCATCACGTATGACACCTGCAACCACTCGGTTCTTTGAGGCGGTTGTTAACAAACAACTCACACACAACGGAGATCCTCAACTTGCTAGACACGTGGGTAACGCAACTCTTCGCGTTGACCAGCGCGGCAGTCGATTGGCAAAAGAAAAACGAGGATCCACTCGACGGATTGACTTAGCAGTCGCTTCTGTCATGGCACTCGAACGCGCAACGTGGTGGTTTGGTCAAGGAGATTTCCTACCAGCTGCCTTTAACCTTTATGACTTGGAGGGGAAAAATGAAATTCCGACTAACCTTGGATTTGATGACGACTATCGCTGAGGTAGTCGGAGCAAGTTTGATTGTTTCTGGAATTGCTGTCTTGCTTGGTGTTGGCGCAGGTCTCATCGCGGCAGGAGTAGCAACATTGGCACTCTCGTTTCTAGCATCGGTAGGTTCTGAATGAGTATCTTCACGCGTGGAATTGTTGGACGTTATCCCCAATTCAACAACTACGTCGCTCCGCTTTCGCAGCTTTATGGCCAGACTAACATTACGTCTGCCGCTGGTGAGCGCATTGACGAGTGGTCAGCCCTTGGAATTTCCGCAGTTCTCGGTTGCGTCTCCTTACTCTCGGACACCGTAGCTTCGCTGCCACTTCGTGCCTACAAGATCAAGAATGGTAAGCGCGTCTCGGTTGGATTACCGGATGTTTTGATGTATCCAGACCCAGAGTCAAACATGTTTGAGCTTATTCACCAGATCATGTTTTCGCTTTCTTTGCACGGTAACGCTTATGTGCACAAAGATGTTGACAAGCGCGGAAACATTATCGGCCTTGTCCCACTTCACCCATACCAGATGCAGGTACTACCAACCGGCGACCAAATCGGCCGTAAGTATCTCCACCTAGGAAATGAAATTGCTTCCGACGAGCTTATGCACCTTCGTTGGATAACACCACCTCAGTCCCTCGTGGGCGTCTCGCCAATGATCCAAAACCGTAACTTAATCGGTATCGCAATGGCTATGGACCGTCACATCGGACAGTTCTACGGCGAGGGCGCAACACCTTCATCGGTTGTTGAGACTGATCAGAAGCTAACACGCGAGCAAGCAGCTCAGGTTCGCGATACCTTCATGAACACTCATCGCCGCCACAGACTCCCAGCGGTTCTCTCAGACGGTCTTAAGTGGAAGCCAATTACAACTTCCGCTGCCGACATGGAAATGATTGAGACCCGCGAACAGCTCATCCGCGACATCGCTCGTGTCTTCCGCATTCCCTCACATTTGATCTTGGCTTCTGGCGACAATCAGACATATCAGAACGTTGAGCAAGCCTCGATCAACTTCTTAACTCACACCATCATGCCGTGGCTTCGCCGCCTTGAGGTTGGTTTATCTCAGCTTTTCCCAGAAGGTACCGACGTTGTATTTGATACTTCTCACCTTCTTCGCTCAGACGCTCTTAGCCGCGCAAAGGTTAACCTTCTTCACGTACAAATGGGTGCTCGTACACCTAATGAAGTCCGTGTTATGGAAGGTTACGAAACATACGACGGTGGCGATGTCTTTAACCAGGCTCTTACCGGCAGCGTAACAGCTGGCGGACAGGTTCCTAGCCTTGGTTCAGATGGAGACATCCAACCTCCAATTATGGGTGTGATCGAATAATGGCTGAAACATTCCGAGCACCAAAAGCGGTGCGAGATGAAGCAGTCGCATCAGGGGTAACGCTTCCAGATTTTCTAGGCATTGCGAACATTTATGAAATTCGCGATAGCTCATTTGGAAGCAGCACGCTTGAATGGACAAACAAAATCATCGCTTCTGCGGAACAGCGCGCAGTAGAAATAATGGAAGGCAATCCAACAATGGCTGAACTACGTGACGGAGACGCGCTTCACGGCGTCATGGCTGCAGATGCGTCAATAGATGCAGCTCAAGCCCTTCTCGCAACAATCATGGACAACGATCCGATTATCGCTCAAGCTTATTATTTAATCTGTGCTGCAGATCTTGCTCTTGACCCAGTGATTGACGCTCTTGGTCTTACCGATCCAGATGACGACACTGAAGAAAACTCAGCTGCAGATCCTGCAACAAAGATGCTTGACGACGATGAGGACAGCGAAGATGCTTGGATTGCACACAATGCAAATCCAGAAACTGCTGAATTCCTCCCAGATGATTCAGAAGAAGAGCGAGTTTCTTCGGCTCGAGTTGGTGAAGGAACTTATGTTTCATGGCCAACATCTACCGGTCGCTCACGCGGTCGCGTAGAAAAAGTTACTGCAAGAGGTACAGCTTCTTCATCCGATGGCTATACAATGGAAGCCACTGATGATAATCCTGTATTCCATGTGCGCGTTTACAAAGAATCAGGTAATGGTTGGGTTGCAAGCGATCAAGTGAACGTTCACCGCTCAAACTATTTGACCATCATCAAGCCACTTCCATCCCCAAGAAAGGCCGATATGACAATGGTCGAAGAGCGTAAAACAATGATCCGTACCGCCGAGCGCATCACAATGGATGCCGAGATTCGCGCAGTAGATCAGGAAGACGCAAACTTTAAGATTGCTGGTTATGCGGCAACATTCAACCGCGAAGCGACAGGATTAAACTTCCGCGAGGTTATCGCTCCAGGAGCTTTTACTCGCACACTGTCAGAAGACAACGCGGTGTTTCTTTTGATTAACCATGACACAGAGGGAATTCCTCTAGCATCAACACAAAGCGGAACAATGCGCTTGTCAGAAGATGCACAAGGTTTGCTTATGGAAGCAGATCTTGACCCACAAAATCCTCGTGCCCAGGAACTTTTCTCAGCCATTAAGCGCGGCGACGTCAACAAGATGTCATTCGCGTTTTCAGTCGGTGCAGATGGACAGACAAAAGAAGATGGACTACGTACGCTGACTGATCTTGATCTTTACGAGGTATCAGCCGTAACTTGGCCTGCTTACGACTCAACAAGCATTGGCGCACGAAGCGCTGAAGCAGAAGCCGAAGACCTTGAACTTGCTAAGCGTAAGCTTGCTCTTCGCTTCAATCAGTATTCCCTTCGCGTAAAGCGTAAGGGTTAACCCTCGGCGCAATAGCCCCGACGGTCATTCATGCCCACTCACTAGAAAGGGTCAAAATGACTCTATCAGCAAAGCTCAAGGAGCAGCGCGACGCTCTTGTTGCCGAGGTTGAATCAACCATCGCAGCAGAAGATGTCACCGCAGAAGCTCTCGCATCAGCTGAAGCAAAGCAAGATGAGGTTGCTTCACTTGATGAGCGCATTGCAAAGCAGGAAGCTGTAGAAGCTCGCTCTGCTGCAATCGCAGAATCACGCAAGGAATCAAAGGTTGCTGTCTTCGGCGGCGCCGTTGTAACTCGCGAAGCAATGACATACGACAAGCACAGCGAAAACTCTTTCGTTCGTGACATGATCGGTGCTCAGCTACGTAACCAACCAGAAGCTTGGGATCGCCTAAACCGCCACGCTCAAGAAGTTGCAGTCGAAACTCGTGACATCGGTCTCACAAACGGTACCGGTGGAGATTTCGTACCACCAATCTGGCTCATCAACGAATACGCAGAGTTCGCTCGTGCGGCTCGTGTAACAGCTGACTTGGCTACAAAGATGGCTCTTCCAATGGGAACAGATTCCATCAACATTCCAGCAATTACCCTCGGTTCTAAGACAGCGTTCCAGAACCCAGACAATGCTGCGACAACAATCCGCGACATGGTTACATCGACCGTTAACGCACCAGTACGCACAATCTCTGGTTACGAGAACGTTTCGATTCAGCTCGTTGAGATGTCTCCACTTTCAGGTGGCCTCGACCGTATGGTCTTCGGCGATCTCATGGCTGACTATGCTCTCCAGCTCAACACAGCAGTCCTCGGAAACGGCGACGGCACATCAGGCACACTTCGTGGCTTCATCAACCTTGGTGCAGACACAACAAACGGTATCCCAACATCATGGACTGAAACAACACCAACAGCTGTCGGCGGCCTCAAGGCTTTCGCTGCTGGTATCAGCCAAGTAGTTCGTAACCGTTACCGTGACGTAGAGGCAATCGTTATGGCTCCAAGTACTTGGTACTGGTTGTCATCTCAGACTGACTCTGCTTCACGTCCACTCATTGTTCCTAAGGCTGCAGGTCCATTCAACGCTTCTGGTGTTGTTGACGCTCCTGGTGCTTCTAAGGGTCTCGTTGGAACAATCCACGGTGTACCAGTTTATGTTGACGCAACAATGCCTCTCAACTACGGTTCATCAACAAACCAAGCTCCAGTTCTCATCGGTAAGTTCTCAGATTCTTACCTCTTCGAGTCTGGTGTTAAGACACGCGTACTTCCTGACGTCCTCTCAGCGAACCTCACCGTCCGCTTCCAGGTTTACGGATACGCAGCACTCGCACACCGCTTCGCAAAGGCTGTTACAACAGTCAGCGGAACTGGTGCAGTTGCACCTTCAGGCTTCTAGTAGCCTTAGTCGCGACGCTGGCTCTATCATTTTTGGTAGAGTCAGCGCCTCGGCGCAATAATTAAGGGGAAATTATGGGGAAAGCTATATTTCTTGAAGGTTTACAAGCCGCAAGAGAATTGGTTACAAATAAAGGACTAAAAGCTCTTGATGATTTGATTAAAGAGCACGAAGAAGGGATGTTCGAGGCTGAAACTGCAGCAATCGAACACATTCGCGAGACTAGGGGTGCTTGGGAATGAAACTAAAAGATAAAGTTTGCATTGCAACTATTAACGATGGCAAGATTAACGCTCAATTAGCCATTGACTTGATTCATATTGCACGTCAAAGATTTGACCGTTTTGACTCTTATGTCCAGGTTTCCAATTCTGGACTGATTACTCGCTCACGAAATCTGCTCATTAAAAACTATCTTGAGCAAACAGATGCTCCATGGTTACTGATGATGGACGCTGATGAGCGAATGACACTTGAAAACTTTGATAAACTTATTGCAGCAGCAGACGTTGATAAGCGTCCGGTAATGTCGGCGCTTGTATTTGCGGCATTTTTTGATGATGAAGATATGCTTCGACCAGTACCAACAATCTATAATGAGATTCCAGGTCGAGGACTTGTCAACATTGATGATTATCCAATTAACGAAGTAATTAAAGTTGATGCCACAGGCACTGGTTGCCTTCTTATCCATAGAAACGTGTTGCTTGAGATACAATCTAAGACAACAGAAAACCAGGGTAAAGACTGGGCTTGGTTTATGGATGGTCCGATTGGCGGACGCTGGTTTGGTGAAGATTTGTTGTTCTCAAAGCGTTTAGCTTCGCTTGGAATACCGCTTCATGTGCATACTGGCGCTATTTTGGCTCATAAAAAAGACTTTTGGCTAGATGAAAGACACCACACACCATTTCGCGATTACGCGATCAAGAATAAAGCGACAGAGTAAGACGTTAACCCCTGGCGTGACTGCTCTGTCGCCCCTAACACTAAGGAGTCAATGTGACATCTTCGTATCCTAACGGCATCGATTCATTTGTCGATCCACAGGCAACGGATACCCTTGACTCCGCAACGGTTCCCCATCACACTCAGCATGCTAACGCAAATGATGCGATTCATGCTATCGAAACTGAGCTGGGAGTACTCCCTAAGGGAACAAAGGCAAGCGTCAGAGCTCGTTTAGATGCAGTTGATACAACAATTGCAACAATCTCATTAACCCCTGGAGCTACAGGACCTACAGGACCAACAGGTCCAGTCGGTGCTACCGGAGGAACCGGCGGCACTGGAGGAACTGGTGGCACGGGTGCAACCGGCGGAACCGGTGCTACTGGTGGAATTGGTGCTACTGGTGGAATTGGTGCTACTGGTGGAATTGGTGCTACAGGTCCAGTTGGAGCTACAGGACCTCAAGGTGCAACAGGAGCAACTGGACCTACAGGTCCAATCGGAGCCACTGGTCCAACAGGTGCTACCGGATCAACCGGAGCCACAGGTATTGGTCAAACTGGAGCAACCGGTCCAATCGGGCAGACTGGTCCAACCGGAGCGACTGGAGCCACAGGTCCTGCCGGATCAAACGGCGTTTCCGGAGCGACTGGAGCCACTGGTGCTACCGGAGCTACCGGTCCAACAGGTGCAACCGGAGCCACCGGTCCATTAGCATCAAATAACGCTCACGCTTCTGCTCGCGTTGGTACAACTGCAAATCTTTCTGCTACTTATACCGCTGGATCTGCCGATGCGGGCGGTGGCTATGGAATTGGTGCAACACTTACTGGTTCATCAAACGGAATTGCAACAATTGACGGCGTAAACGTTGCGGTAAATGATCGTGTTTTAGTTAAAAACCAGACCACTGCAACACAAAACGGTATTTATATTGTTACCGATGCAGGAAAGAACAACCCTGCGGGTCGTCCATACATTTTGACTCGTACAACCGATTACAACAATTCCATTGCTGGCGAAGTTGAATACGGCGACTATCTCTATGTCGTTTCAGGTTTAACTCAATCTGGCACAAACTGGATTCAAAATAACGTCGGAACTGGAACCAACGGTTACATCATCATCGGAACTGACTCAATCACTTTCGCTCAAACTGGCGGCGTTGGTCCAACTGGCGTACCAGGTGCCACCGGCGCTACAGGTCCTGTTGGAGCCACTGGAGCTACAGGAGCCACTGGAGCAATTGGAGGAACTGGTGCTGCCGGTGCCGTTGGTGCAACTGGAGCTACAGGTCCTGTCGGAGCCACTGGTCCTGTTGGTCCAACTGGTGCAACTGGTGTTACTGGTCCCGCAGGAGCTAACGGAACAAACGGATCTGTCGGCGCAACTGGCGCAACCGGACCGACTGGTGTTACAGGTCCAACTGGACCTCAAGGTGGAACTGGTGGTACCGGTGGAACCGGTGCCGCAGGAGCTGCCGGATCGAACGGCGCTGTCGGCGCGACAGGAGCTACCGGACCTACTGGTCCAACTGGTGTTACAGGTGCAAACGGAGGTACCGGAGGAACTGGTGCTGCTGGTTCTAATGGTGCAGTTGGTGCAACAGGCGCGACAGGACCTACTGGTCCAACAGGCGTAACTGGAGGCACTGGAGGCACTGGTGGAACCGGAGCCGCTGGCTCAAACGGTGCAGTTGGAGCTACTGGTCCAACCGGACCAACGGGTGCTACTGGACCACAAGGCGGAACCGGTGGAACAGGTGGAACCGGAGCTACTGGCTCGAATGGAGCAGTTGGTGCCACTGGTGCTACTGGACCCGTCGGAGCTACTGGACCGGTCGGAGCTACTGGACCTACTGGTGCAACCGGCGCGACTGGTGCTACTGGACCTTCCGGAACTGTAAGCGTTCAGACCTGGCGTTATACCGCTTCAGGTGGAGAAACCAGCCTTTCTGGTACAGATTCCTTCTCGACCAGCTTGACCTACACGGTCGGAGCCGAAGAAGTATACATAAACGGCGTTCGATTGGTCCGAGGAACCGATTACACGGCTTCTACGGGCACTTCTATCACCGGTTTAACAGCTTTGGTGGCCGGAGATTCAGCCGTCGTAGCTTCTCCAAACAACTTTGCCGTAGCTAACGCCATCCCAATAGCTACCGTGACAGCTAAGGCTGACCTCGTGGTCGGTACAGGATCTGGTTCGGTTACAAACCTTCCGGTGGGAGCCGATGGCAGCACACTCGTTGCAAACTCTTCTGCTGGCGCTGGAGTGTCTTGGACAAGTCAATTCCTAGCGGGCAAGAACAAGATTATCAACGGTGACTTTGGTATTTGGCAACGAGGAACTTCGTTCTCAAACCCTAATGGTGTCTATACCGCCGATAGATGGTATTGCGGCTATGACGGTTCAGGCTCAACAAGAACTATTAGCCAGCAAACATAGCACAGGCGTATCGTGGGCAAGTCAATTCCTAGCGGGCAAGAACAAGATTATCAACGGTGACTTTGGTATTTGGCAACGAGGAACTTCGTTCTCAAACCCTAATGGTGTCTATACCGCCGATAGATGGTATTGCGGCTATGACGGTTCAGGCTCAACAAGAACTATTAGCCAGCAAACATTTACCGCTGGAACTGCACCAGTAGCAGGATATGAAGGAACTTACTTTTTGCGTATAGCAACAACCGTTGCTGGCTCTGGACAAACCTACGCAAACCTTTATCAACCTATTGAAGATGTAAGAGCATTTGCAGGTCAGACTATAACCCTTTCTTTCTGGGCTAAGGCTGATTCTTCTAGAACATTAACGCCAACTTACGGACAATCATTTGGTACGGGTGGTTCATCTGCCGTTTATGGTTCTTTTTCTGCGCTCAATTTAACTACCTCTTGGCAGCGTTTTAGCACAACAGTAACTTTGCCAAGCATTAGTGGAAAAACTATTGGCACAAATTCTCAACTGCAAATCAACCTAACATTTCCTCTCAATGCAGTTTCTACAATAGATTTTTGGGGCGTTCAAGTAGAAGCAGGTTCGGTGGCAACACCATTCACAACTGCTACTGGAACACTCCAGGGGGAGTTAAGCGCCTGTGAAAGATACTACGAGAGAGTCGCTCCTGGAGTAACTTATGGATATTTTGGAAGAGCCCAAGTTTATTCCTCTACTGGTATAAACGCTTTTATTGAATTCAAAACTACAAAAAGAGTTATTCCGACTGCAATAGATGCCTCGGGCTCATTCTTTATGAACAACGGAGCGTCTCAAGCAAATCTGACTGGTTCTTTTACTTTAGATGCAGGAAGCACACAAAAAGTTGGTTCTGTCCTGAATACAGTTTCCTCATTGACGGCAGGTACTCAATGGTCGCTAGGCGCTAATAACAGTGCTGGCGCTTATATCGGATTTAGTGCGGAGTTATAATGAACATTGAAACCATCAAAGTAACAAACCCTTTTGGTGAAGAAGTAGAGAACATCATTATCACTAATGAGGATGGCTCTTATACCTCAATGCCTAAAGCCCTATATGACACACTCCCATCCAACTCTTCTACACCACAGGCAGGTAACTAATGAGCAGAGCGCAATTAACCTCAACGGTTGAGCAGAATACAGGTGGGGCAGTATCTCCTTTTGCTGCTGGTAAGAATTTTGTAGTCAATGGTGGGATGGATATTTTCCAAAGAAATACCACTATTACAAACGCTGGCGCTTCTGGAGTTTTCCTTACAGACCGCTGGCAGGTTTATTGCAATACTGCCACAGGCCGTACTTGGTCACGACAAGCAACCAGCGATACAACCAATCTTCCTAACATTCAGTATTGCGTTCGCCTATCTCGCAACTCAGGCGATACCCAGTCAGGCTCAAGCAACTCACTTCGTATCTGGCAGAACTTTGAAACAGTAACTTCAATCCCACTAGCAGGGCAGACAGTAACTCTTTCGTTCTATGCCCGCGCTGGTTCGGGAGCAACTGTAAGTTCCATCAATAGCGTTATTCGCGTAGGAACTGGCACAGACCAAAACGGCTTTTACTCTGGCTACACAGGTCAAACAGATATAGCGACAACCACAACTGCTATTACTGCCACTTGGAAGCGTTATTCAGTAACCGTTGCAGTTCCTTCTAGCACTACTGAACTTGGCGTGTTCTTTGAATATGTCCCAACTGGTACTGCACCAGCCAACGACTACATTGAATTTACAGGCGTTCAGTTAGAAATCGGTTCAGTTGCTACACCATTTGCAAAGGCATCAGGCACACTCCAAGGCGAGTTAGCCTTGTGCCAGCGTTACTATCAATCTCGTAGCGTTATGTATAAATCAACTTCATCAGGTGGATTTTCAACAAATGCTTATGATTCAGGTATATTTCCTACACAAATGCGCGCAACTCCTACTCTTGTATTTACATCAGACACAGGTACTTCAGGAGCAGCAAATCTTTATGTGAGCGGTAGCGCTACTGCTTCTACAGCAATTTCTATAACCGCTGCTGTAGACGGGTTTCGGGGTAATTTTTCAAATGCGTCTTGGGGCACTACCGCCAATGGTGCTTTTTTGGCTTATTCTTATACGGCAAACGCGGAGTTATAATGGATTATACATACACAATACAAACATTTACAGACATAATGGGTAATACAGTTACCAATATTTTGCGTTCAGATTATTCTATTATCCCTACCGATTCTGCCAACTCAGACTACCAAGCCTATCTAGCCACACTTGCAGCCAACTCAGCCACGCCACAGGCGTAGATTTGCCAGCCTAGCCCCCTGAAAGTGTAAGGTATTTCCTACCTAGAAGGGGGTATGGCAATGGATATGCCTGATGTTTATTGGGTCAGTTTCAAGAACGCTAGAGGAATTGAATACCAGCAGTTGATGGAGAAAACAGAACACAACGGCTATGTTCAGTATTTGATTTTTGGGTATGAAGTACCTCTTGAAGAAAGAGAGATTATCAGCGCCATTCCAGTCAAGATTGAACTGCAACACTTGACTGAGAGTTTGCCAGAATGATTTTTTATAAGGATAAGTTTCGCGGCAGAGTCAAAAAGCGTCGGCCATTTTACTATGACGCGTGGATTGAGAAATTAGAACATAACTACCAAAGTTGGTATGTCTATGATGGCCCTTACAGATTCTTTACCAAATCCTCTGCCAACCGATATATCAATCG
>Ga0007869_1000148_pt1 | contig 12554 bp, 7 predicted proteins | sample CryBogCBH03Jun09_FD_55001 | JGI IMG/M metagenome (GOLD analysis project Ga0007869, IMG submission 55001) | Freshwater microbial communities from Crystal Bog, Wisconsin, USA - CBH03Jun09 | ecosystem: Environmental > Aquatic > Freshwater > Lake | place: Crystal Bog, Wisconsin, USA | collected... | reverse complement strand
GTTAACTGGCACACCTCGATCATGTCTTTGCGAGTATGCGGTCCGCGTTACGGAAATACAACCGCCGGCTGTTATCTCGACTGGGTGTTACAAGCATTGCAGTATGCCTATGACCATGGCGCCCAAGTAATTAATGAAAGTTTCGGAGGTCAGGGAGCCTTTGCCGCTGCAGAGCGGGACATGATTACCGCCATCTCCGGTCCCGGCACTGGCTTGCGCAAGGGCGCCTTAGTTGTCGCCGCTGCCGGCAATAGTGGGGTGGATACAACAACAACACCTTTCTATCCAGCCGATTATGGACTTAGTAATTTAATTTCTGTAGGCGCGCTTGCTCAAGATGGAACCAAGGCTTCGTTCTCGAATTACGGGTGGAACTCAGTAGATGTGCTGGCACCCGGCCAAGATATTTACAGCACAATGCTCGCGGGTTCCTTTGGTGGCTCCGGCGATTACGGCTATTTGAGCGGCACATCGATGGCGGCACCGGAGGTCTCAGGATTAGCGGCTCTAATCTTTTCCGCACACCCATCGTGGACTCCCGCACAAGTGAAGCGGGACATCATTGCGACCTCTACATGGACGTCTGCGCTGGCGCCTTACGCGTTCTCGGGCGGAATCGTGAATGCGGCGGCGGCTCTAACGGGCACCGGTNTCAATGACACGATGCGTTTGCATCTCTCAGGGAGTGGACTCGGCTCGATTTCGATTTTCGGAAATTCGACGTGCAGTGCGGATTGCAATATCCAAATCGTTCCACAGAGCACCCTCACGGCGACAGGGACCCCAGCGGCAAATGTCACGATGACCTGGACTGGCTCCTGTGCAGGGGTGTTATCCACCAGTCCGTGTAGCTATCTGGCTCCTACTCTTAGACCCAATATTTCTGCCACCTTCAATGCGACTGGTGGGAGTGGGGTTGCTCAGACGCCACTGCTAACTAGTCCCGATACTTTGGCTGCACCTTTGGGGTCTGGACCGTACGGCAATAACTTTGTATCAACGGCCTTAACTCCGTCTGGAAATTATCGCTTGAAGATTTCTCACTATTTTCCGCCACCCGTTATCGGAGGTTGGTGTAACTACGGATCCTCGGTGACCGGCGGCGTGACGGTTGAGGACAATCTCACCAACGGTCCAAATAATTGGACGGAAGAGGTGAAATTTACCCCTCCCGCACTTGGCGCTCTTCTGCCCGGAACCTCGATTCCTTGGGTCCAAGCAGACAACTGCGGCGCATTTGGCTTTCATGCGGCAATTTCCGATGATGGAAAAACGGTCTTGATTCCTATTAGCGCAAGATATGCCGTTTCAAATTGGAATGATCCGGCAAGCGACTTTCAAGGGTGCGGAATTGTGGTCTACAAGAAGAGTCCGTCGAACGTCTGGAGCAGCGGATCCCTAATCCAACCAGCGAGTTCAAGTGCATGCTTTCAAATCACTTCTAGGACCACCACTAGCGCGGGATTTCTGGCCAATATCAATTACGCCTCAATGTCCGGAGATGGAAGCACTGCGCTACTCTCTGGACTGACAGGTCAAGTCTTTACGGTCAACTTAACTGCCTCGACCCCCACAATATCCGCGCCTTATATCCTGCCAAACTCTTGCGTCGCTGGAGCTTCTTATCAAAATAAAGTTTCTTCTGATGGCTCTCTCTTTCTTATTGGGGTAATCGGCTGTAGCGATGGAGCCACCGCTCTTTTGCTGGCAAATACTGGATCAGGATTGAGTCTGATTAGATCTTTTAACGATCTCAAGGACGGTTCAATTGCGCAGTCACTGGAATTTTCCCAGGATGGATCGACGATCGCGCTTTCATATAGCAATACGCCTACTCAAGTTTTTATTTACGAGAAGCGCTCGGGGATATGGGTGCTGGCCCGAACTCTTACCAGTGCCGATGGCTTAACGTCGTCCATGGAGTGCGACGGCATAAGCCAAACAGGCAACCGGTTGGTATGTAGCGATATGTATAAATCGGTCGGTTATTCGAATAACCAGGGAATTATTGAAACATTTGACCGCATCTCTTCTAGTTGGAGTCTCGGAAAACCAGTCTCAACGATTGCTTGGTCAGACTCTGGAAATCAGGGTGACTATCTTCAATTGGCTGGTACTAACGGCAACGCCACGACAGTCGATGGGGTCGTGAGTTATCTTCGCTTGGGTGATGGAACCTACGCTACGAATTATTTAGGAGAGACCTTCACGATTCCTAGTCAGGCCTTCAACAACACCCTCTTGCCTTCAATTTCCGGGAGCGCCGCTGTTGGCGCTCAATTATCAGTTTCACCTGGTACTTGGACTGGATTCACAACCGCAACTACAAATTTGCAGTGGTACTCCTGTGCAAATTCCTCTGATGCGGGAGTATCAAGCTGCGCACCACTAACTGGTTCGACCTCCAATACTTATCTCCCCATCGCAGGAGATGTTGGGAATTATTTACGTGTACTTGTCACGCAGACACAAGGAAATGTGGTCCGCCAAGTCTTCTCAAGCTCATCTCCCCAAATCCAAGCGATTGGGTTACCTGCCCCAACAATTTCATCGGTTAGTCCGACATCTGGATCTACCATTGGTGGAACTTCTATTCTCATCACTGGCACTGGCTTTGTTGCAGGTGCCACGGTCACTATCGGAGGGGTGAGCGCTGTAGTTGGGCCCATAACTGCCACGACGATCGCAGCGACCACACCGGCCAGTGCGGCTGGGGCGAAGGATATTGTCGTAACAAATCCCGACACACAGTCTGCAACCGGGAGCGCTCTCTTCACGTACGTAGCTCCTATTGCGCCTCCCGCTCCAACGATCACGTCGATAAGTCCTACCTCTGGAACGACGGCTGGTGGAACTGCGATCGTGATAACGGGAACTGGTTTTGTAGCTGGTGCCACAGTAACTATCGGCGGGGCGAGTGCGACGGTAGGAACGATTACTTCCACAACCATTGCGGCAACTACACCAGCTGGCACGGCGGGGGCCAAGGATGTAGTTGTAACCAATCTTGATGCGCAGAGCGTGACCGGAACTGGGCTCTTTACATACGTTGCGCCTCCACCACCACCTGCACCAATCTTTNTTCCACCTCCACCNGTTGTGAAAGTTGCCCCAACAATTCAGTGGAACGTGCCNGCTCCNATTTCTTCCGATACTGCTCTATCTGGCGTGCAGTTGAATGCCTCATTGAGCTCTCCATCGGGACTTGATGGGACATTTACATATAGCCCTGCAGCGGGGACAACACTGCCTGCAGGCACACAAACTTTGAGCGTCACATTTACCCCAGCTGACCAGGTGCATTACTTGGCTGCGACTAAATCTGTTTCGATCCTTGTTACTCCTGCGCCGATTGCCGTGACGCCGACACTCAGTGGACTTGCAACTACTTATGATGGAAATTCCAAGAGCGCCATTGTCGGGGGACTTCCCGATGGAGTTGGCTACTCCATCACCTACGACGGCTCTGCGGGTGCCCCAACTGCCGCTGGGAGTTACGACGTTGAGGTGAAGGTCACCACTGACGGCTACTTCGGAAGTGCTAGCGGAACACTGGTAATTGCTCGTGCAAATCCAGTTCTAACCTGGCCTGCTCCTGCTCCAATTAATTCTGATCAGATTTTGGGACTTACTCAATTGAATGCGACCGCGGACGTTCCCGGTAAATTTACCTACACNCCAGCCTCCGGAACGATTCTTCCGATTGGTAACCAGACNCTTTCGGCAACCTTCGTTCCTGATGATCAGAACGATTACACCATCCANCAAATCAGCGTCGGGCTAATCGTTAAATTACTGCCTCCCATCATCGTCCCCCTAGGCACGGTCGCGCCAGCCCTGGTTACTGCCGGCGGAAGCAGCAAGGGAGTAACGGTCTTGACCCCAGCGCAGATCAAGACNGCTATATCTGCAGTTACGAAGAAGACTCCGATCATTCNGATCTTTAGTTACGTTAAACCAACAGGCAAGGGTGNAGTGGATCAACAGCTTTCAGCTACGCGAGCAAATGCAGTGAAGGCNCAGATTATGAAGACATCGCCAAAGGCGATTGTTGTGACAAAGCCGATGGGTGGAACGCTCGAACCTTCATGTGCAAAGTTACAAAATACCTGCATCATCATTAAGGTCTCGAGCTGACCTTTCAATATCAAAAGCTAAGAATTATCTGCCTTTGGAAAGACCACTTCATCGATGATGAGGAGTACCGCTGCGGCGATCGGAACAGCCAAAATTCCACCAACGATTCCCAGAAGACTGACTCCAACCAGGGCAGCGATAATTGTTACAACACCTGGAATTGAGAGTGACTTACGCATAATCCGCGGCATGATTAAGTAATTTTCGATTTGGATGTAAACAACGTAGACGAGCAGCGTAATGACAGCATCAGTCGGCGATTTGCTGAGTGCGATAAGNGTGACAAGTACGATTCCAAGAATGTGACCGATGAGGGGAATTGCACCGCAGACAAATACCAGTACCGCNATGGCAGATGGATATGGCAACCCGAGAGAGAGCGCAAGTATCAACCCAAAGATCGAGGCAATGAAAGCCACCGTTGCCTGACCGCCGACGAAGCCACCGATGCGCAGGATGATGGCATCTGAAATCTTTGAGACTCTGTCACGTCGGGAAGCAGGTACAAAGCGATATGCGACGCTAGTAACCGTCGGAAATGATGCGAGGAAATAGAGGGTCAGGATTAGGACTGTGAAAGCAGATATGGCACCGGAGAGAACCGCCTTGCCAACTCCGATGACGCCACCAAATGCCGAGATCACATATTTACCATCATGGAGAGAAGCGTTGATTTTGGCCTGCAGTGAATCGATAATCCCGTAGTGCTTGTTGAGATTGCCGATATAGGTGTTCGACTTTAAATCTTGCAAAATTTTTGGTGCTGTCTTGACCAGGTTATTTACCTGAGTGATGGCCGGTGGAATGATGACAGCAGCGAAGATTCCCACCGCTAAAAGGGTTATGAAGACCACCGTGGCGACCGCCCATTGGCGCTTCAAGCCACGNCGGCGGAAGAATTCAACTGCGGGGTTNAGGCCGGCCGCTAGGAAGAGGGAGATGATGATCAGGACGAAGACCTGGCTAGCGCTGGCAAAGGCTTTGAGCACGGTAATGGCTATAACGGCGCCACAAGCGGCTAAGAAGCCAAAATAGAAGGGATGTCCCCTATCTACAGGGGCGCCCGGGGTACCCATAAATGGGGGAATGGCCTCGTGTGAGGAATCGCTCTCCCTATTGCCGAAGGGCATCTTGAGTTTCTTGAGCGCCATAGTTTGATAATACGAGAAGATACGGTCATGAGCGAGCTTCGGATCACAGGTTTAAGCGAGGATATGCTCGCGCTCGCAGCGATGCCTTGGCGCAAGCCGCTCGAGGATTGGCCTGAAGACCCCGGTCTGACCAGCATGCGCGGTATCTCGCGCCACATCGTCCGTCTGATCCGCACCGGTCCTGGTGATCGCGATGTCTTCGCCGTCAAAGAGACGGTCGAAGAGTTCGCGACCCGCGAGTACGCGACCTTGCGTGAACTCAACAACCGCAACGCTCCATGCGTCGAGCCAGTCGCCATCGTGGAAAATCGCATGGATAACATGGCCAACCCATTGCCTGTTGCACTCGTAACTCGTTACCTGCCCTTCTCGCTGCCCTATCGCGTCATCATGAGTGGAACAGTGACCCCTCACGAGATCAACAACATGGCCAATGCGCTCGCGCTCTTGTTGGTGCGCCTACACCTCCTTGGCTTCTGGTGGGGCGACTGCTCACTCTCCAACACCCTCTTCCGACAAGATGCCAACGAATACGCCGCCTACTTGGTCGATGCCGAAACCGGTGAGTTCCAACCCGGTCTCAGTAACGGTCAGCGCGAACACGACCTAGAAATCGCGCAGTTCAACGTCGCAGCAGAACTCGAGGATCTGGCTATCGCTGGGTTGCTCCACCCCGGAATGGATCCCATCCGCGCCGCAGATCGTGTTATCTCTCGTTATCGCCGCTTGTGGTCGATGTTGAAGGAGCCTCAGGTTCTGGATCCCAGCGATCGCCATGCAGTCGAAAAGGCGATGCGCGCCGTACAGGATTTGGGCTTCGCTGTTGAAGAAGTTGAGGTCACCCTCGATGGAGATAAGGGAGCGCTCAAGTTCTCACCAAAGTTGGTGGCCGCCGGTTATCACCAAAATCGTTTATTCGAAATCATGGGAATCCACGCCGAAGAGCTGCAGGCTAAGCGGCTGCTCGCCTCTTTCGATCGCTTCCGCGGCCGGGAGAAGAAGCCGCTGCCTCCGATCGAAGATAGCGCTCGGCGCTGGTTATCCGAGACCTACCATCGCGTCATCGATATGGTTCCCGAGGAGTTACGTGGTCGTGTTGAGCCAGCACAGATGTTCCACGAGATTCTCGAACATCGTTGGTATCTCGGCGAGAAGGCCGGAAAAGATTTGGGAATTACATATGCCACCGAGGATTACATCCGTTCGATCTTGCCATTTAGAAATGCACCCAATCAACAGGAAGCGGTAGTGGTCGATGAGTTCTCTTCCTAAGAATTTTGGGGCCGCCTTCGATCTGAGCGCCCTGCGCACCCCTGCGGTGGCCGCCGAACTTTCGGGTGTCTCGATCAATCAAGTGAACTTGATGCAAGAAGTGCTGCCAGCTTCGCACGAACAGGTCGTGATCCTTATCTGTTGGTCACCCCGTTCACCCCAGTCGCAGGCGGTCATGGCCGCACTCGGCAAGTTGTTGCAAGAAGATTCCACTAAACCATCAGGGGCTGGCTGGTTGCTCGGCAATGTAAATATTGATCAGGAACCCGAAGTTGCGCAAGCACTACAAGTACAGACGGTGCCGCTTGCGCTAGCGGTCATTCAAGAGCAGATCGTCCCTCTCTTTGAAACGGTGCCAACACTGCCGCAACTCCGTGCAGTGATCGACAAGGTATTGAGCCTGGCAGCGGAGCGTGGACTCGGCACCGCCCCCGTCGCGGGCGAGGCGGTAAGTGAAGAGAGGTTGGAGCCTGAGGAGATTCGCGCCCTCGAGGCGCTCGACAATGGTGATTTTGCTGCTGCAAGAGCGGTGTACCAAGAGTGGCTAAATCGTGCACCCAAGAATCCGCTGGCTCTTCTCGGGCTGGCTCAGGTCGAACTGCTCATTCGAATCAACGGTTTAGATAGCGCCGATGTGATTCGACGGGCGAATGAAAACCCTGACGACTTTGCGCTGCTGCGCCAGGCGGCTGATTGCGAGATTGGGCAGGGAGACTTTGCTGCCTCCTTTGATCGCCTGATCGCCGCTATCAAGCGCACCGCGGGGGATGAGCGTAAAGAGTTACGCGAGCATCTTGTAGGGTTATTCGCGTTGGTAGATCCTGCAGATCCCACGCTGATAAAGGCACGACAACAGTTAGCGAGCGCACTCTTTTGACTCTGATCGTCACAGGCCGTGAGCGCCGCAATTTAAGTTCACTCTTCTTGTTTTTCGGGGTGGCAGTTCTCTGTTTGGCCTCTAGAACTCCAGATATTAAACGCAATCTCAACGTTAACAATGGAACCTATGGAGTTCTCGTTAGTTTGGGAGCAATTGGGGCAGTCATTGCTTTCATGTGTATCGGGCAGATCACTCATCGAGTAGGTGTGGGTCCCGTACTTTTGGTAACTGGCGCGCTGACCTTTGGTTCGATTGCTGCGATTCCACACGTTCATAGTTCATGGATATATGTTCTGATTAACATCCTGCTCGCCGCTGGTCTCAACTCATACAACATTGCTTTGCATCACCAAGCCTTGAAACGTCAAGAATTAAGTGGAGAGCGCAATATCCCTCGTCTTCATGGAGCGTGGAGTCTTGGAACCCTACTTGCGACGCTTCTTTCAATAATAGTCACCTCTCACTTTTCGCTGGCTTGGCATATTGATATTCTCATGTCAGTTCTTTGGGCGGGAACATTGGTCTCTATTTATCGCATGCGTCCATTCCTGATCGCGGGATCTAAGGTTCGCACCGCAGATGAAACGATCAGGATCCGCGATACCTTCGCCATGTTGACCAAGGATCGTTACATTGGATTCGCCTATGTCTGCGCAGTTATGGTGGAATTTTCAACGACTGATTGGGTGACTTTGTCATCACACCAGGAGATCAAGGCGAGCACGACTCTCAGCATTTTGCCTTATCTCTTTTTCCTCACCGGGATGACCCTGGGCCGGCTGGGTATTCACAAGTTGTTAGTGATTCGATCTGAAGCATTCTGGGTAAAACTATCGGCTCGGATTGGCGGAAGCGGGTTCATTGCCTTCCTTCTCTTGGCTAAATTCTTTGCTTCACGAAACTTTGCTCTGGCATTTACCTTTGAAATAGTTGGTTTCTTCATCGGTGGAGTCTGCGGCTCATTCTTTGCTGGACTTCTCACTCAAATGGCCAACACCAGGACATCGCTCCCCGGTGGAGTCGTTGTGGCTCAGATAGGTCTCGCGCTTGCAGTCCTTACATTCATCGTGAAGATCCTCATTTCATGGGTAGTTCAGGTAACCTCCATCACTTATGGATTAATGATCCCGGGCATATTAATGATTGCCTTCTCACAATTTAAAAAGCTCGGGCTGCCAGAGGCAGTCCGAGCTAGAGATTGATTTCGGATAAGGATCAGCCAGAACCTTCGGTGTTGCCGGCATCAGCTGCAGTCACATCTTCGATCTGATACTTGTCGATCGCTTCTTTAACTACCTTCGACTTGATCTCGCCACTCTTGGCGAGTCGAGCGAGGGTTGCAACGACGATTGATTCAGCGTCGACCTTGAAGTGACGACGGAGAGCACCGCGAGTGTCAGAAAGTCCGAAGCCATCGGTACCGAGCGAGTAGAAGTCCTGTGGAACCCATGGTGCGATCTGATCTTGCACTGCGCGCATAAAGTCACTGACTGCAATGACAGGTGCATCGAATACCTTGAGCTTCTTGGTGACGTAAGCAACCTTCTGATCATGAGGATTGAGCAGATTGTGGCGATCGGTTTGCAAGCCGTCACGGCGGAGTTCGTTCCATGAGGTCACAGACCAGACGTCGGCGCTAATGCCCCATTCATCGATCAAGAGTTGTTGTGCCTTCAAAGCCCAGTTAAGCGCAACTCCAGAGGCCAGGATGTTGACCTCGTTCTTCCCCTTCTTGGTAGCGGGGGAGTAGAGGTACATGCCCTTGAGCAGACCTTCGACGTCAAGGTTCTCAGGCTCTGCTGGTTGCATATAAGGCTCGTTATAGACGGTGAGGTAGTAGTAGACGTTCTCGCTATCTTCGCCATACATGCGGCGCAGACCATCCTTCACGATATGTCCTACTTCGTAACCAAATGCAGGGTCATAAGCAACTACTGCTGGATTGGTTGATGCGAGAAGAAGTGAGTGACCATCTTCGTGCTGTAAACCTTCACCATTCAATGTTGTGCGACCCGCTGTTGCTCCAAGTACAAAGCCACGGCAGAGCTGATCGGCAGCCGCCCAGAAAGCATCGCCGGTGCGCTGGAAGCCAAACATTGAGTAGAAGATATAAATAGGAATCATTGGTTCATCGTGCGTGGAGTACGAAGATCCCACTGCGGTAAATGAAGCGGTCGAGCCTGCCTCATTGATACCTTCGTGCAAGATCACTCCAGAGGTTGACTCTTTATAGGACAACATCAACTCGCGGTCTACTGATGCATATGTCTGACCGAGAGGGGAGTAGATCTTGAGAGTAGGGAAGAGGCTATCCATTCCGAATGTACGTGCCTCATCAGGGATGATCGGAACAAAGCGCTTACCAATCTCGGGATCCTTAACAAGATCCTTCAAGAGGCGAACGAATGCCATCGTTGTTGCGACCTCTTGTTGGCCAGAGCCACGCTTCACGGAGTCATACGTGGAATCAGCAGGTTGTGGAAGTGGCTTTGAAATCTTGCGACGAGATGGGACCGAACCACCGAGTTCACGGCGGCGCTCCATCATGTATTTGTACTCCTCGGACTCAACACCAGGGTGGTAGTACGCAGGCAACTTCGCGTCGATTGCAGAATCTGGAAGTGGGATGTGAAGGGTGTCGCGGAATTGAATCAAATCCTCGTGAGTCATCTTCTTCATCTGGTGCGTTGAGTTACGAGCTTCAAAGTGCGATCCAAGAGTCCAACCCTTGATGGTCTTCGCCAAGATAACTGTTGGCTTACCGTTGCGCTCTGTCGCAGCCTTATACGCAGCGAAGAGCTTGCGGTAATCGTGGCCACCGCGCTTAAGACCCCAGATCTTCTCATCGCTCCAGTCTGCAACCAGCGCCGCAGTGCGAGGATCGCGACCAAAGAAGTGCTCGCGTACATATGCGCCACTTTCAGCCTTGAATGTTTGGTAATCGCCATCGGTGGTGCGGTTCATGAGATCAACGAGTGCGCCCTCGCGGTCGTTTTGTAGGAGCTCATCCCACTCGCGACCCCACACAACCTTGATGACATTCCACCCGGCGCCGCGGAAGATTGACTCGAGCTCTTGAATGATCTTGCCGTTACCGCGAACCGGACCATCAAGGCGCTGCAAGTTACAGTTGATAACGAAATTGAGGTTATCGAGTCCTTCGCGAGCAGCGAGACTGATTGCGCCTAGCGTCTCTGGCTCATCGCACTCACCGTCGCCCAAGAAGGCCCAAACATTCTGATCTGAAGTGTCCTTGATGCCGCGACCATGCAGGTAGCGATTGAAGCGGGCTTGATAAATGGCGTTGATAGGACCGAGACCCATTGAAACTGTTGGGAACTGCCAGAAGTCAGGCATTAAGCGGGGATGCGGATAGGAGGAGAGTCCGCCACCAGAGTGAGAAAGTTCTTGGCGGAAGCCATCCATCTGATGTTCGGTCAGGCGTCCCTCAACAAAGGCACGGGCATACATGCCTGGGCTGGCATGTCCTTGGAAGAAGATCTGATCTCCGCCGCCAGCATGATCTTGACCGCGGAAGAAGTGGTTAAAACCAACTTCGTAAAGCGATGCTGACGATGCGAAAGTTGAAATGTGGCCGCCGACTCCAACGCCTGGGCGTTGTGCGCGGTGCACCATGATTGCGGCGTTCCAACGAACGATGGCACGGATGCGACGCTCTAGCGCCTCATCACCAGGGAATTCTGGCTCGCGATTGGTTGGGATGGTGTTGATGTAATCAGTAGTGCGAAGTGCGCCGACCCCCAACTTATTGTCTTGGGCGTGCTGTAGTAACGAGAGCATGATGTAGCGGGCGCGAGTTGGTCCGGCGGCCTGCAGTAGGGAGTCGAGCGAGGCCTTCCATTCGGCGGTCTCTTGAGGATCCAAATCCACCAGCTGGTCGATCAAGTTATTTGGGGTATCGATGAATTGGTTGAATCCGCTCGCTTCGCTCATGGGAGGAGTTTATTCACATCAAAAGGCTTGCGCTCACGCCAGAAGTTGAGTGGACTACTCCTACTCGCCCCGAGGGGGCGGGGCCCAAGGAGGGGCACGAGCGATTTAAGGAAGGCCGGAGGTTAAGGTGAACTCCCCACAGGGGTTAGCGGCGAGTGTTGAGCGCCTCGGATTGATGCCCGGGGAGTTGATACTTGAGGTCGGGTCGGATGATGACTGCGACTCTCAGTTGCGCCTTGCCGTAGAGGCGAGGACCGAAACCACCCTTTTGACGGGCCACGTAGATGAGGTGGTCGATGCGGTAATTCTCTGGTGGCGCGAGGGTGATGGAGATCTCGTCGATGACTTGGTGGATGCCCTCACCTACCTCAGCGAAAACGGGCCGATCTGGCTCCTTACCCCTAAAGTTGGCATCGCAGGCCATGTGGAGCCGAGCGATATCCAAGATGCCGCTCCAACCGCTGGTCTCACCCAAACAGTCTCATTTTTAGCCGCACCCAACTGGACCGCAACCAAACTAGTCGCGCGAAAGAGTGCCAAACGGTAGGAAGCAGAGAAATGTCTTTAACAATCGGCCAAGCAGCACCAGATTTCACTCTAAAGAATCAATTCGGCGAAGAGGTCACCCTCTCCTCATTCAAGGGCGAGAAGAACGTTGTCATCGTCTTCATCCCATTCGCATTCACAGGTACCTGTACCGACGAGCTCTGCGCATTACGCGATGATCTCTCTTCTTTCCAGAACGAGAACGCCGAGCTCCTTGCGATCTCTTGCGACTCGATGTTTACGCAGAAGGTCTTCGCCGCCCAAGAGAATTACAACTTCCCTGTGCTCTCTGACTTCTGGCCACATGGCGCAGTCGCACAGGCATATGGAGTCTTCAACGAGGCTGCAGGTTGCGCCTTCCGTGGCACCTTCATCATCGATAAGGAAGGCAATGTCAGCTGGCAGGTAGTCAATGGAATGGGCGATGCTCGCAACATTGGTGATTACAAGGCTGCGCTCGCTGCCCTCTAAGAAATAGCGGTATTTCAGCCTATTTTTGGTCTGCCCCACTTACTCAGGTACAGTGGGGCACTCAATACCGGGCGGTTAGCTCAGCGGTAGAGCGCTTCGTTTACACCGAAGATGTCGGGGGTTCGAAACCCTCACTGCCCACC
>Ga0007869_1000145_pt1 | contig 12760 bp, 10 predicted proteins | sample CryBogCBH03Jun09_FD_55001 | JGI IMG/M metagenome (GOLD analysis project Ga0007869, IMG submission 55001) | Freshwater microbial communities from Crystal Bog, Wisconsin, USA - CBH03Jun09 | ecosystem: Environmental > Aquatic > Freshwater > Lake | place: Crystal Bog, Wisconsin, USA | collected... | reverse complement strand
GTATCAGCTCAACATCGCTAATCAATTAATGGATGCCGGTGTATCCCTGGGCGATCCTGCCCGTATTGATGTACGCGGCACGCTGGAGTGCGGCGCGGATGTCTTTATTGATGTGGGTTGCGTATTCGAAGGTTGCGTGACTTTAGCGGCTGGCGCCAAGATTGGTCCTTACTGTGTCATCCGTAATAGCGTGATTGGTAAAAATGTTTCCATCAATGCATTCAGTCATGTTGATGGTGCGAAGGTCGGCAATCATTCTGTGATTGGCCCTTACGCGCGCTTACGTCCAGGTTCTGATTTGGCGAATGATGTGCATATCGGCAACTTCGTAGAAGTGAAGAACAGCAAGATAGCTGCTAATAGCAAAGCCAACCATTTAACGTATGTTGGCGATTCTATTGTGGGTTCTAGAGTTAATATTGGCGCTGGCACGATTACGTGTAATTACGATGGCGTGAATAAGCATCAAACTATTATTGAAGATGATGTCTTTATTGGCTCTGATACTCAGTTGGTTGCACCAGTACGGGTTGGTCGTGGTGCAACATTGGGGGCAGGTACAACGCTTACCAAAGATGCGCCACCGAATCAATTGACGGTATCCAGAGCAAAACAAATTTCTATACCGTGGCAACNCCCCGTGAAGCAAGAAAAAAAAGTGGTAGTAAAAAAGACGTCAACTAAGAAAGCCGCAAAGGGTAAAAAATAATGTGCGGAATTGTTGGCGCTGTTTCCCATAAAAATATTGTGGATGTTTTAGTTGAGGGCTTACGTCGCCTTGAGTACCGCGGTTACGATTCTTGTGGTTTTGCAGTAATCAATAGTGGTGATGCTCAGCATTCTATTGAAAGAGCCCGTACTACAGCGCGCGTTGCGGAACTAGCGGAGCAGGGCAAAGATTTTCATGGGACACTTGGAATTGCCCATACTCGTTGGGCTACACATGGCAAGCCTGATACCCAAAATGCCCATCCCCATATTTCTAATGGCTTAATTGCTGTGGTTCACAACGGCATCATTGAGAACTACGAGTCACTTCGTGCGGCGTTAAAAGTAGCTGGGTATGTATTTACCTCAGAGACCGATACAGAAGTCATTGCCCATTTAGTGCATCAACAATATGTAGCAAGTGGTCAAAAAGATTTGGCGGCATCTGTAAAGGCTGTGCTGCCTAAGTTGCATGGTGCATATGCCATCGGGGTGATTGCACAAGATAGTCCCGACTTATTGGTTGGTGCTCGGGCGGGCTCTCCTTTAGTAGTGGCGCTAGGCGATCAAGAAAACTTCTTAGCTTCTGATGCTCTTGCATTGGCAGGCAGGGCCCATGCCATGATGTATTTGGAGGAGGGTGATATTGCCATCCTTAAAGCAGGTTCAGTAGAAGTGATTGATCAAGCTGGTAAAACTGTACAGCGCGAGAGTAAGGCTATGCCAGCTCAATCTGAAGCCGTTGATCTGGGCCCATATCAGCACTACATGCAAAAAGAAATCTTTGAGCAGCCTAGAGCGATTGGTGACACCCTTGCGAATATTGCTGAATTTGGTCCTGCACTCTTTGCTGCCAATCCAGAAGATTGGAAATCGTTTGATCAGATTTTGATTTTGGCTTGTGGTACTAGCTATTACTCTGCCTGCGTTGCTAAGTACTGGCTCGAAGATATAGCTGGCATTCCTACTCAAGTTGAGATTGCTAGCGAGTATCGCTATCGCAATACTGTTTCAAATCCAAACACACTCATCGTAGTAGTCTCTCAGTCGGGTGAAACTGCAGATACCCTGGCGGCATTGCGGCACGCTAAGAGCTTGGGACATCGCTTTACTTTAGCTATTTGTAATGTGGCTAGTAGCGCAATGGTCCGTGAAACTGATTGGCACTTTTTGACTAAGGCGGGTGCTGAGATTGGTGTTGCATCTACCAAGGCATTCACTACTCAATTACTGGCCCTTTACCTCTTGGCAGTTTCTATTGCCAAGCGTGCTGGCAGGATTTCTGCTGAAAAAGAAAAAGAGCTCTTGCGCGAGTTGCGTCACCTACCAAAAGCACTTCATGCGGTTTTAGCCCTAGAGCCACAGATCATTGCTTGGAGTGAGACCTTCTCTAAATGCGAAAACGCTTTATTTCTCGGGCGTGGACTGCACTATCCGATTGCATTAGAAGGCGCTCTCAAACTCAAAGAGATTTCATATATTCATGCCGAAGCTTATCCTGCTGGAGAGTTGAAACATGGCCCGCTGGCATTAGTGACAGAGAGGATGCCGGTAGTGACTGTTGCTCCAAATGACGTCTTATTGGAAAAACTTAAATCTAATATGCAAGAAGTGAAGGCGCGTGGCGGAAAGTTATACGTCTTTGCCGATCAAGATACTGAGATAGTCAGCAGTGATGGCATCAACGTGATTCGTTTGCCAGAGCACTACGGGAATCTCTCGCCAATCTTGCACGTGGTGCCACTGCAATTGTTGGCCTATCACACAGCCTGCGCTAGGGGAACTGATGTAGACAAGCCAAGAAACTTGGCTAAGAGCGTTACAGTTGAATAAATCTACTTTTTGAAGTTGACTTCTCAAAGAAGTTGTGAACAAATTTAAGTAGATAAATCAGGGCTTTACGAAACCCTCTCGTTAATTTTGTGTTCCAATATCTCTTGTACAAGAGGATATTTGCTGCAATTCATGTTTCCCCAAAATGTTCTGTCGAAATCTCGCTGGCTTGCATTGGTTTTTGCGGGCTATCTTTCTGCATGCGCAGTGGGGCCGGATTTCAAACAGCCTGAGGCACCTAAGACATCTTCTTATACAGAAACCACCTTATCTAAAAAACTCACCACAGCTCCTGGTGTTCCTGGCGGAACAGAGCAGGAGTTTATAGAAGGCGCTGATATTGAAGCTGGATGGTGGGAATTGTATAAATCTCCCGAGCTCGATATTCTCATTAAAAAGGCTTTACAACAAAACCCCAATTTAGGTGCTGCGGATGCCGCATTGCGGGCTGCGCAGGAGAATGTCAGCGCACAAGTTGGTGGCCAATATTTCCCAGCGATTAGTGCGGGGGGCGGCCTGACAAGGCAGCTTCAGCCCTCAGCAATCTATGGCCTTCCGTATGGCTCGGATACATACAACTTGTACAACACCTCAGTAAATGTCACTTATAAGTTGGATGTGTTTGGTGGAGCGCGTCGTGCGGTTGAGGGCGCTAGAGCACAAGCTGAAGTGGCGCAGTTCCAACTAGAGGGAGCATATTTATCCTTAACTTCCAATATTGTTACTGGTGCCATTCAAGAGGCTGCGCTCAGAGAGCAGATGCAGGCTACTGAAGAAATCTTGAAAGCCCAAACCAATTTGGCAGAGGTTACTGAAAAGCAGTTGGTCATTGGTACTGTTTCAAAGGTTGACGTTACCTCGCAGCGAACTTTGGTTTCCAATTCTCAAGTGGATCTATTCAATTACGAGAGAAACTTGGCTTTTGCGCGTAATCAGTTGGCCGTCCTGACTGGAGAGGTGCCGAGTAACGCGAGCATCACCAAGTTTGATTTAAGTAAATTGCACTTACCGGAAAAATTGCCACTCTCCGTGCCGTCAAACCTCATTCGACAGCGCCCGGATGTCCGGGCCGCAGAAGCGCAACTCAAGGCGCAGAATGCGTTTGTAGGTGTTGCCACTGCCAACTTGTTGCCGCAATTTAACATCACCGGTTCGATTGGCTCTGCGGCCTTAACATCTGCTAATTTATTCGGCCCGAATTCTTCTTTATGGTCTATTGGCGGCGGCATATTGCAACCACTGTTCCAAGGCGGTCAGTTATTAGCTCAACGTCGTGGAGCAATTGCCAATTATGAACAGGCAGCTTTCCAGTATGAAGCTACTGTCCTCAAAGCTTTTCAGGAAGTTGCTAATGCTCTCCGAGCCTTAGAGACTGGCGCTCAAGCCTTAAAAGCAGCTTCCGATGCTGAGCGTTATGCCTATGAAACCTTAGACTTAGTTCAGCAGCAATATAAGTTAGGTACAGCCAGTTATCTCGCAGTTTTGTATTACCAAAATCAATATCAACTTGCTAAGGTCAAATCAGTTTCGGCTCAAGCGACTCGATTTTCTGATACAGCAGCTTTATTTGTAGCATTAGGTGGCGGTTGGTGGAATCGTACTGGCCCCGCTTTTCAACCAAAAGACATAGCGAACAAAGATCAAAATGAAACTTCTGGAAACAATTAAGACTAAGGTCATGACTGCTGCATGTGCAGTATGGACCTGGATGCTCGCCAAGGCGGAAGCGTGGAAGCTGCGCGAGAAGTGCATCGCCTTTTGGGAAAAAGCAAAAGCCTTGTGGGCTCGACTAGGTCAAAAGTGGCGCAATACAAAAGCCCATGAAAAGCTGATGGCTATGGAGCCTTTGCAGCGTCGCATGATCATCATGCTATGTGGAGTATTTTTATTGCTTGGTCTGATCTTTGCTTTCAATCAGTTCAAGACTTTCATGATTAAACATTTCATTTCAGGCATGGGATTGCCGCCTGCAACCGTTTCAACCATGGTCATTGCTGCAGAACCATGGCAACCAAAACTAACGAGTGTTGGCAATATCCGCGCCTTTAGGGGTGTTGATCTCAGCACTGAGATTGGCGGTTTAGTGCTAACCGTGCCAATTAAGTCTGGCATGGATGTTAAAGAGGGCGATCTACTGATTAAGCTGAATGATGCTTCTGATGTAGCCCAGCTAAATTCATTGAAAGCGATGGCTGATCTCGCCAAAGTCATTAATGAGCGAGATAAACAGCAATTGGCGATTCAAGCGATTAGTAAGAATGTATTTGATACCAGCAAAGCAGATGCCAAATCTAAACAAGCGCAAGTAGAAGCTCAGATCGCACTAGTGGCCAAGAAAAACCTCAAAGCACCATTTAGTGGGCGCGTCGGTATTGTGTCCATTAACCCAGGGCAGTTCGTTAACCCCGGCGATAAGTTACTGACTTTGCAAACCCTCGACCCNATCTTNGTGGATTTTAATTTGCCNCAAAGTAATGCAGAGCAAATTCAGGTAGGGCAAGAAATTGTTGTCACCACCGATGCATTTAAAGATGCGAGCTTTACTGGAAAGATCACTGCGGTAAGTCCTAAGGTCGATGCCAATACGCGCAACATTCAGGTTGAAGCACAAATTGCCAATCCTGATAAGAAAGTCCTGCCTGGCATGTTCGCCAATGTGAATATCAAGCTTGGTGATGAAGTGAAGTTATTAACCTTGCCTCAAACTGCTGTGACCTACAACCCTTATGGCTCTACAGTATTTATTGCCAAACCTACAGGCAAGAAAGATAAACAAGGTAATCCTGCTTTAGAGGCTCAGCAAGTCTTTGTTACTACTGGCGCTGCTCGTGGCGATCAGGTCTCAATCCTTAAAGGTCTTGATGAAGGCGCAACGGTTGTGACTAGCGGTCAGCTAAAGATAAAGAATGGTACGCCGCTCATTATTAATAACAAGGTGCAGCCATCAAACTCACCAGATCCTAAGCCACAGGAATAAGCAGTAGATGAATTGGACTGACATATTCATCCGTAGGCCAGTGCTATCACTGGTTGTGAGTGCGCTCGTGTTGGTATTTGGATTGAAGGCTTTAGGTTCCTTACCAGTCAATCAGTACCCACAAACCCAGAATGCGATTGTCACGATTACAACTGCATACTACGGCGCAGATCCAGAAACCATTGCTGGTTTTATTACTCAGCCATTAGAAGCTTCGGTTGCTCAGGCGCAGGGCATTGATTACTTGTCCTCTACTAGTGTGAGTGGCGTTTCAACCATCATTGCTACTTTGAAGTTGAACTATGACTCTAATGCGGCACTTACTCAGATCCAAACCCAAATCAGTGCCGTTAAGAATCAACTGCCACCACAAGCTCAGCAGCCCGTATTAACAGTGCAAGTGGGTCAGTCCACGGCAGCTATGTATATGGGTTTTTATAGTGACGATATTCCTAATAATGCGATCACTGATTATTTGCTGCGGGTGGTTAAGCCTAAGCTGGACTCGGTTGAAGGTGTGCAGAACGCTGAAATTACTGGTGGTAGGAAATTTGCTTTACGCGCTTGGTTGGATCGCGAAAAGATGGCCGGACTGGGTGTCGGAGCAGATGATGTCTATAGCGCAATGTCTGCCAATAACTATTTATCGGCGGTAGGTAGTACTAAGGGCGATATGGTCGCGGTCGACCTGGTTGCTGGTACTGACTTGCATACCTTAGATGAGTTCCGTAAGTTGGTTATTAAAAAAGATGGCGTGAATATCGTGTATCTGGACCAAGTAGCCACAGTCACTTTGGGTTCAGAGGATTACAACACCAACGTCGCGTTTAGCGGCAAGAANTCNGTNTTTATTGCGATTAAGGTTGCCCCTCAAGCCAATCTATTGGACGTTGCTCAGCGCGTGCGAGATGCNGTCCCGGATATTCAGAAGCAACTGCCAGTTGGGATGACTGGCAAGGTTGTTTATGACTCAACCATGTTTATTACCAGCTCAATTGATGAGGTAGTGTCGACCTTATTGGAAGCACTATTAATTGTGACCGTAGTGATCTACTTATTCTTGGGTAGCTATCGCGCTGTTGCGGTTCCGGTGATTGCAATGCCTCTTTCTCTTATTGGCACCTTCTTCTTAATGCAAGTCTTGGGTTACTCCATTAATCTTCTCACTCTGTTGGCATTGGTGTTGGCAATCGGATTAGTAGTGGATGACGCCATCATTGTGGTGGAGAACGTCGACCGCCATATGAAAGAAGGCAAGTCACCGCTTGAGGCTTCTTTAATTGCTGCGCGTGAATTGGGCGGACCCATTCTAGCGATGACAGTAGTATTGATTGCAGTGTATATCCCCATTGGCTTCCAGGGCGGTTTAACGGGCGCACTCTTTACCGAGTTTGCATTTACTCTGGCAAGTGCGGTCGCAGTCTCAGGTTTAATTGCGTTAACACTATCGCCGATGATGTGCTCTCGAATCTTTACTGAAGCACAAGAAGCATCTCCATTTGTACAGAAAATAGATCGCATCTTTGATAAGGTACATCACAGCTATCAGAGTACTTTGCGCAATCTTCTCAGTACATGGCAGGTCATCATTGTGATGGGCGCTATTCTTTTGGGTGGTGTTGCCTATTTATACGCAACGGCCCGCGCTGAATTGGCACCCACTGAAGACCAAGGCATTGTCTTGATGCAAGCTTCTGGACCGCCTAATAGTACGGTTAATCAGATGCAGACTTATGCTGATCAGATTTATCAAATCTCTAGCGCTGAACCTGAATATGAACAAATGTTCCAGATCACCAGTCCAACCAGTAGTTTCGGTGGTGTTCTCTTAAAAGATTGGAATCAGCGTAGTCGTAATGCCACTAAATTTCAAGAAGATATGCAGAACAAGTGGAATACGATTGCCGGCGCTCGGGTCGCAGCTTTCCAGTTCCCGGCTTTGCCTGGAGCGCAGGGTCTGCCAGTTCAGGTGGTGATCACAACTACTGAGTCCTATGACCAGCTCAATGAAGTTTCTCAAGCGGTGCTGGACAAAGCACGACGTAGCGGCAATTTCTTCTTTGTTGATTCTGATCTTAAGATCGATAAGCCTCAGGACGTATTGGTGATTGATAGAGAAAAAGTCGCTGCTTTGGGGATGACGCAGCAGCAAGTGGGTGCCGCCTTATCGGCAGCTCTTGGTGGTGGTTATGTCAATTACTTCTCAGTATCGGGCCGCTCCTATAAAGTCATCCCGCAAGTGAAGCAAATAGATCGACTCAATCCTGAGCAGATCTTGGATTACTATATTCGCACGCCAAGTGGTGCGATGATTCAGGCCCGTACCATTGCATCGATCAAGCAAAAGGTCGTTCCCCAATCGATTAATCACTTTCAGCAACTGAATTCAGCCACGATCTCTGGGGTGAGTACACCTTTTATTTCGCAAGCTGATTTACTGGAGTACATGCGTCAGGCCTTGAAAGAGGTTGCACCTAGTGGATACAGCATGGATTACGCAGGCCCTTCACGACAATTTATGGCGGAGTCGGGCGGCTTCTTAGTGACAATGTTCTTCGCGATTTTGATCGTGTTCTTAGTGCTAGCCGCTCAGTTTGAAAGCTTCCGCGATCCGATTGTGATTCTAGTTTCAGTGCCGCTAGCTTTATTTGGCGCATTGATATTTATTAATCTTGGTTTTACAACGCTCAACGTTTATACGCAGGTAGGCTTGGTAACACTCATGGGGCTTATTAGTAAGCACGGCATTTTGATTGTGGAATTTGCCAATGAGTTGCAGGTTGCTGGACGTAGCAAACTCGATGCCATTATTGAGGCAAGCAGCGTTCGCCTCAGACCAATTCTAATGACGACAGCTGCCATGGTGTTAGGTGTGGTGCCCCTGGTGATTGCATCCGGTGCGGGTGCTGCCGGGCGTCAATCAATGGGCATCGTCATTTTTACAGGCCTATCGATTGGGACGCTCTTTACATTGTTTGTTGTGCCTGCCATGTACCTCTTCATCGGGGCAGATCATCATGCGAAGAAATTTATTCAGCAGTAGGTAGGAGAATGGATGTGACTAGGAAGTTAAAAAGGTGAACAGATGTTCACCTTTTTAACTAGCAGCATTGTTAAATCTTTTTGGCATTACTTCACGATGTTGAGCTCTTTTTCAGCGATCTCACTATATTTAGTTTCATTTTCTAGGCGCTTTATCCAAGCATTGATATTTTTGAGATCAGCACGTGGCCCCGTTTCTTTAGGGAAGGCTTCATGTAGAAGAATCCAGCGACCTACGCAAAGTGCTAGCGCAATATCACCAATATGAAATTGATTCCCAGAACAGTATTTCTGATTGGCTAAGGTCTGGTCTAGAAGGCTCAGCAGACTATTGGTATCTTGATATGACTTGCGAATCGCATCGTAATTACGCTCTGCTGCAGGTACGCGAGTGAGCCCCAAGAACGGGGTACGCAGTGCTGGCCACATCGTGCCCACTTGCCAATCTAGCCACTTTTCAGAGCCGTACTGACTGGCAATATCGATAGGGAATCGTTTTTGTTTATCGTACTGGCGCGCTAGGTAACGCATGATGGTGTTTGATTCCCAGAGAATGAGATCGCCATCTTCCAGTGTTGGTACAAGGCCATTGGGGTTGAGTTTCAAAAACTCAGGAGTGCGATTAAGGCCAAAATGAAGACCTGCATCAATGCGCTCAAAGTTTTTGCCTTCCTCGAGCCCTAACTCAGAAAGACACCATAAAACTTTTTGTACGTTGATAGAACTTTTTCTACCCCACAAACGCATCATATTATTTCCTTCGTTTTATGGCGACTTAAACAGTTTTGATTTCAGCTAAATCTAGCCCCATGAATTTACTGCGCGCAAAAATCAGCGGCTCAAGTTCAGGATGATTTTTTAAGCTTAAGACTTTCGCAACAATGATGTTGTGGTCGCCGCCTATGTGAACAGAAACCGTTTCGCATTCATAGTAGGCAACACAGCCGTTGATCTGCTCAAGCCCACTCTTGGTAGTTTGGTGAGAGATCTTATCAAATTGCTTCTCTTTTACTTTGGCAAAGTGCATTGCTAAGTCTTCTTGAGAGCGTTCAAGTACATGAATCAGTTGCTTTTGACCCACTTCAAAATAGGGCATCAGGCGAGAATGTTTATTGAGGCTCCACAAAATCAGTGGCGGCTCTAAAGAGACCGTATTAAACGAGCTAATCGTGATGCCGTGGGCTTGCCCATCAGCATCTAGGCAGGTGATGACTGTAACCCCAGTTGCAAACGATGCAAATCCAGTGCGGAGTTCTTGCGAAGTAAACGGGGCCATCAATCTCTTGCTTATTTAGCGTCGGCTTTTTGTACNAGCGTAATCGTTGTGCCGGGAATCGGAGTCAATACCTCGTTCTCTTCAGCTTTTACGCATTTGAAGCGATATTCTTTCCCGGCCTTAGACAAGAAGCTGGCGCCTTCATAAAAATCGCCTTTACAAGTCTTGGTAGCAAAGTCCATAACATCCTGAGGATCGGCGCTAGAGGTAATTAGGCGCATGTTTCCCATGGACATATTAATCTGGGTGGAATAGCAGCCAGAGAGCAGTGAGCCAGAAAGTGCGGTTAATAGTAGAATTTTTTTCATGGAAACCTCCATAATCAACAATGCTCGTTAGGATAAACCCTTTGGGGATTTGTTGTGGGGAATTACTCCGCTTGAAAAGGAATGAATATGTTTAAAGCTATTTTGGTAAAGAAAGATGATCAGGGCTACCGTGCTGAGTTGGCCCAGGTTGATGAGGCGAGCCTGCCAGAAGGGGATGTGAAGGTTAAGGTCCTTTATTCCACTCTCAATTACAAGGATGGCTTAGCGATTACGGTAAGGGTCCTGTAGTGCGGAGCTTTCCAATGGTGCCGGGGATTGATTTTGCTGGTGAAGTCCTTGAAAGTAGTCACCCAGACTTTAAGGTTGGAGATATGGTGCTCCTGAATGGCTGGGGTGTAGGAGAGGGACATTGGGGTGGATTGGGCCAGATGGCCCGAGTCAAGGCTGACTGGCTGATCCCTCTACCAAAAGGTTTTTCGGCCAAGCAGGCCTTGGCAATTGGCACGGCTGGATATACCGCCATGTTATGCGTCATGGCTTTGCAGAAGCACGGCCTTAAGCCGAGCGATGGCGAGGTCTTNGTAACTGGTGCGGCTGGTGGGGTAGGTAGCTTCGCCATTGCCTTATTAAGCAAACTAGGCTTTACCGTGGTGGCGAGCACAGGCCGCATGGCTGAGGCAGATTATCTAAAGAAATTAGGCGCTACCGAAGTGATTGATCGTGCCGCTTTATCGGCACCAGGCAAGCCTTTGGCAAAAGAGCGTTGGGCTGCGGTGGTCGATAGCGTTGGAAGTCATACTTTAGCGAATGCGTGTGCGCAAACAAAGAGCGATGGTGCGGTAGCAGCATGCGGCCTGGCACAAGGCATGGATTTTCCATCTAGCGTTGCACCCTTTATTTTGCGTGGCGTCACTTTGTATGGCGTCAATAGCGTGACTGTGCCACGAGCAAAACGAATTGCTGCTTATGAACAGCTGGCCAAATTGGTGGACCTAAAAACCTTAGATGAGATCTCACACGAAATTAGTCTAGAAGAGTCGATCAAATATGCAGCAGAGTTGATAGCTGGAAACGTACGCGGACGTCTTATCGTAGATGTGAATAAATAAACAGCAACGATGAATGCAAATGGTTTATTGGGTTTGGTCTGGTTTGCGTGCAGCAAGTTGTGCGCAAACTTTAAGTTCTCCGGATCTGAGAGCTCTGACCAATCTGCAATTTCAGCAAGGGTGCGATAGCAGCCGCGGCAAAATCCGTTCTCTGGATTCATGTCGCACCAATTAACGCAAGGCGATGGAACTGTTGTCAAAGTAAATCCAGGAATAGAAGAATAAATATTAAAAATGAATACTAAAAATCAAGCAATCACAAACGATGCTGTTCATTATCCCTTAGGAGATGCTCTGCCGGAACCAGGCAGTACGATTGAGGTTGCCCCAGGTGTCTATTGGCTCAGAATGCGCTTGCCCTTTGCCTTAGACCATATTAACTTGTGGCTTTTGCGCGATCAGTTTGATGGTATTGAGGGCTGGACGATTATTGATTGCGGCATCGCCAATGATGAAACACGTGCATCGTGGGAGCAGATTTTTGCCACCCATCTCCAAGGCCTCCCCGTACTACGTGTGCTGGTGACGCATATGCACCCTGATCATGTGGGCCTCTCCCAATGGTTATGTAAGCGCTGGAATGCGCCTATGTGGATATCCATGACGGATTACTTAACGGCACAATGGTTAAGTCACAAGGAGGGTGGCGCGGCAGTGGGCGCGCTGGCTGGAGGCGGAGGCTCGGCAGATCATTTTCAGAAGCATGGTTTGAGTGCGCCTGAGGATCTGGAGAAAATTCGGGGACGCTCTAGTTACTACAGCAATATGGTCCCTGGGGTTCCACGTCAATATCGTCGCATTATTGATGGTGAGAAGATTGCTATTGGCGGCCATCAATGGCAAGTCATTATGGGTTACGGTCACGCACCTGAGCATGCATCCTTGTTTTGCAAAGCGCTTGGTGTATTAATTTCGGGAGATATGCTGTTACCGCGTATCTCAACCAATGTCAGCGTCTATGACGCTGATCCCGAGGCTGATCCTTTGGGTTTGTATTTAGATTCTTTGGATCAATATTTGCCATTGCCGGATGACACCTTGGTGTTGCCATCACATGGCAAGCCATTTACAGGAATGAAGCCAAGGATTGCGCAATTAAAGGCGCATCACGATGACCGGTTAGCAGATACCCTTGGGGCATGTAAAAAACCGGCACACGCTAGAGAAATTGTGCCGGTCTTGTTTAAGCGGGAATTAGATATTCACCAAATGACTTTTGCCATGGGCGAGGCTATTGCCCATCTGAATTACCTACTTCGTCGAGGAAAGTTGAGTCGCCAGCTTTGCGAGGACGGCGTGTTCCGGTTTTGCGTGGTTTAGTGCTGCTGGCCTTNGTTCCAGANGATTCGCCAGAACTNGTTGCTGCTGCCCCTGCTGCAGAGACCGCATCACCAAAGGATTTAAGCGCCATCATCGTCGCATGTTGAACTTCAAGCCCCTGGATNGTTGATTTAAGAATGTTGAGATTAAGGTTTAGCCAATTCTCAACGCTCTTAAGGTCTTTAATGCGTTTTTCAAGCTCATCCACATCCAAGCCCGGGAAGGC
>Ga0007869_1000141_pt1 | contig 13086 bp, 10 predicted proteins | sample CryBogCBH03Jun09_FD_55001 | JGI IMG/M metagenome (GOLD analysis project Ga0007869, IMG submission 55001) | Freshwater microbial communities from Crystal Bog, Wisconsin, USA - CBH03Jun09 | ecosystem: Environmental > Aquatic > Freshwater > Lake | place: Crystal Bog, Wisconsin, USA | collected... | reverse complement strand
ACAGCCGCCCCCATCTTTGCTAACTATCCAATCCCCGTCAGCGGTAAGACGGGTACCGGTCAGGTTCAGGGTCGAAATGCCAATGGAACCGCTAAGGATCCGACCTCCTGGTTTGCCTCCTACGCCCCTTCAAACAAGCCGGAATATGCAGTTGTGATGATGGTGAGCCANGGCGGATATGGCGCCTCAACNTCGGCGGTTGGTGTCAAAGATATTTATGACGCGCTCTTTGGGGTAACTGGTAATACTGTAGATCCCAAGAAAGCGGTCTTCCCAAGTGGNGCCCCGCCTTCAGATCTGCCAACAATTGATCTNAAGAATGCGAAGGTGACGACGCCGTGACGCTCTACCGCACGCAGACTCGCACGCATCGCATNGTCAGAAATGTNTCTGGTTACGATCGTTGGTTAACTTTTTCGGTTGTTGTGCTCTTAGCTTTTGGATCNGTCTTGGTTTATGCCGCCACCAAAAATTGGTACGCCTCGCAACATCTAGATCCCCAGTATTACTTGAAGCGCCACCTAATAAATATCTTCATTGGTTTAGCGATGGCGTATGGAACAACATTGATCGATTATCGATTGCTCCGTGCCTATACCCCGATCGTGTGGGGGCTAGGAGTTCTCGGGCTTATGGCGGTTCTTACTCCAGGCGTTGGCTCAACTGTTAACGGAGCAAAGGCTTGGATCGCACTTCCAGGTGGATTCCAGATTCAACCAGCGGAGCTAGCGAAGATCTCGATCATTCTTGGAATATCGATGATCTTGGCAGAGCGAAATGGAGTGGGTGCCGATCCCACCGATAGAGATGTGATGAAAGCTTTAGCGGTTGCAGCGCTACCAATTCTTTTGATTATGTTGCAACCCGATTTAGGTACGACGCTCATCATTAGTGCATCGATCGTGATCATGATTGCTGTTTCCGGAGCGCCCTCACGATGGGTGTGGGGATTAATTTTGCTGGCGATGCTTGGGGGATTCGTAGCAGTTAAAGCTGGAGTGGTGAGTGAGTACCAAGTTAAGCGCCTGCAATCATTCGTGGATCCCAACGCTGATCCACAACAGAGTGGTTATCAATTGAGGCAGGCACGTATCACTATTGGTTCTGGAGGTGTTTTGGGTCGTGGCTTGTTCCATGGTCCGCAGACCAATGGAAGATTTGTTCCTGAGCAACAGACAGACTTCATTTTTACGGTTGCAGGAGAAGAGACAGGATTTGTTGGCTCTGGTCTACTACTCGCATTCTTTGGGCTCTTCTTTTGGCGAGCCTTCTTAATTGCCCAGCGAACCAACGATCTCTTTGGTCGATTGGTATGTGTTGGTGTTATCGCGTGGTTTGCCCTGCAGACCTTTGAAAATATCGGAATGTCGATGGGGCTGATGCCGATGACCGGTGTGCCCCTGCCTTTCATCTCATATGGAGGCTCCTCGATGTTTGCGACCTTAATCGGCTTTGGGCTGCTTCAGAACGTTCATTTGCGCTCTCGGTAGCGTCAAATTGGCTATCAGCCTCTGATCTGCGATACTTATTCCAAGATTTCAGTACTTCAGCGCGAATCGTCCGCCGCGAAGGTTCGAAATCCCTAGATTTTTGTATGTGTCAGGTTTTTAAGAGCTTTATTTAGAAGAGGATTTGTTTTATGGCGCCAGAGCCAAAGAAATCGCGTAAGCGCGCGGCTAAACCCGCTGCGACCAAAGGTGAGAGTTCAGTTGAAGGTAATTCGACTCCTACTCCAACCGAGACCGACCCAGTTAGCAACCCAAACGGCAAGACGCCTGCAAAGCGCGCCGTTAAGAAGGCTGTCGCTGAGGTTCCNACAGAGGNAGTTGCACCTGCCAAGGTNAANAAGGCAACTACTCCCGTTCCAGTACCCCTATTTCAAGAGGCTCCTCTCGAGGTAGCCCCACCTAAGAAGGCGCGTGCTCCTAAGGCAGCTCCATCTGATGCACCAGCCGAGGCCAGCACTGGTCCTGCCGAGAGCGAAGAGCAGGCACAACGCCGTCGCCGTCGCCGTGGTGGCCGTGGTCGCCGCCGTCCAACTGATGATCTTTCCAATGAGAACACCGTCAATGAAGATGGTGATCCGCTCGATCCAGATTCACTTGATGGTGAAGAGGATGTTCTCAATGCTGACGGCACTACCCATCGCCGTCGCCGCCGTCGTCGTGCAAAGGGTGAAGGCGTTGAACCAGGCGAGAGCGTCGATGAAGATGGCGTAGTAACAGTTGTTAAAGTCCGCCCTCCACGCGAGAGCGCACCAACACGCACTGAGCGCCCATCACGAAACAATCGCGAGAACCGCGATCGTGATCGTGGCAGAAATAGAGATCGTCGCGAACGCGATGATCGCAGCGCACCACGCGACTTCACTCGTCGCCGCGGAACGATAATCACCGAACAAGAATTCTTAGCTCGTCGTGAAAATGTAGATCGCGAAATGTTGGTACGCCAGACAGGTGACCGCACCCAGATCGCAGTTCTTGAAGACAAGATCATGGTCGAGCACTATGTAAATAGAAATAGCAATATTTCATATGTTGGCAATGTCTACCTTGGTCGAGTACAGAATGTGCTTCCATCAATGGAGGCGGCATTCGTNGATATNGGCAAGGGTCGTAACGCTGTTCTCTATGCCGGCGAAGTTAATTGGGATGCCGCAGGTATCGCCGAAGGACAGACCCGCAAGATCGAGCATGTTCTTAAGACAGGTCAATCAGTTCTAGTACAAGTCACCAAAGATCCGATCGGTCAAAAGGGTGCCCGCTTAACTTCTCAGATCTCACTTCCTGGTCGTTACTTGGTTTATGTACCTGGGGGAGCGATGAGCGGTATTAGCCGCAGACTTCCAGATCAAGAGCGAAGTCGCTTGAAATCAATTCTTAAGAATTTGATCCCTGAAGAAGCCGGTGTGATTGTTCGTACCGCATCTGAAGGTGCGAGCGAAGAAGAGCTAGAGCGCGATGTAATTCGCCTCAAGGCACAATGGGATGACATTCAAGAGAAGGCAGAGAACCCTTCAACATCTGCACCATCACTTCTCTATAGCGAACCCGATCTCACAGTTCGCGTTATTCGCGATATCTTCAATGAGGATTTCCGTCGTTTGATCGTTCAGGGCGATGAGGCCTGGGATGACATCAACAACTACCTCGGACACATTGCTCCAGAGTTAACTGCAAAGATTGAAAAATGGTCTGGCGCTCGCGATCTCTTTGCGGAGAACCGCATCGAGGAACAACTTGCTAAGGCATTTGATCGCAAGGTTTATCTGCCATCTGGCGGATCGCTCGTCATCGATCGCACTGAGGCGATGATCGTGATCGACGTCAACACCGGAAAGTTCATCGGCAAGGGCGGAAATCTCGAAGAGACTGTCACCAAGAACAATCTTGAGGCGGCAGAGGAAATTGCCCGTCAACTTCGCCTGCGCGATATGGGCGGAATCATCGTTATCGACTTCATCGATATGGCTCTTGAATCCAACCGTGATCAAGTACTGCGTCGCCTAGTCGAGTGTCTCGGTCGTGACCGCACCAAGCACCAGGTCGCTGAAGTGACCTCTCTTGGACTCGTCCAAATGACACGTAAGCGCGTGGGTCAGGGCCTGATTGAGGCCTTCTCCACCACCTGCGAGTCCTGCGGTGGTCGCGGAATTCATATCCATTCGGAGCCGGTCCGCAAGGTTGCTCTCGAGAAAGATATGGAGCAGCGCTATGTGCCATCGAGCGAGCGCGAGGAGGAGCCTTCTGAGGCCTCTGATTCCGAGTCCTCTGACTCCAATAGTGGGGCCCATGAGCCAGCCTCAACCCCCACAGAAGAGGTTGAAACCCCAGTTCTCCATAGATCCAGTGGCCAACCGCCGCGTAAGCGTCGCCGGGCAGTCAGCACGGGTGTAATAACCCCAGTTTGACCCCAGACCCCTGGAATCCGTACCCTAATCCCCTGCCCAAAAATAGGGCTTGGTTCATCATGCAGAATAAGTTAGAAGGAGTTAACCGTGTACGCGATTGTAAAAGCTGGCGGCCGTCAGGAGAAGGTTGCTGTTGGCGACACGATTACAGTGGATCGTATTGATGCTGCCGTAGGCGCATCGGTCAATTTCCCAGCACTTCTTCTCGTTGATGGTGCCAAGATCACAACTGATGCCAAGACCTTGGCTGCTACAAAGGTAACTGGCGAGATCGTCGAAGAGACCAAGGGTCCAAAGATCGACATCCTCCGTTACAAGAACAAGACCGGCTATCGCCGTCGTTCAGGTTTCCGTTCCCAACTCACGCGGGTAAAAATCACCGCGATTAACAACTAAAGGAGGCGAGTAAGAGATGGCAAGTAAAAAGGGAGTCTCCTCGACTCGAAATGGTCGCGATTCAAATGCTCAGTACTTGGGTATCAAGCGTTTTGGTGGACAGGTTGTAAAGAGTGGCGAGATCTTGGTCCGTCAACGCGGAACAGTTTTCCACCCTGGCAAGAATGTTGGCATCGGAAAAGATGACACACTCTTTGCTTTGGCAGCTGGTGCAGTTGAGTTCGGCAAGGCTCGCGGACGTAAGGTTGTAAATATCGTCCCGGTAGTTCCTGTCGCCTAACTCGCGCAAAATTACTTTGGCGGGTCCGCGACTGCGGGCCCGCTTTTATTTTTACGAATTATATTTATTAGGAGGAGGTGTGTAAGTGGCTACATTCGTCGATCGCGTAACACTGCACGCATCTGCTGGTAGCGGTGGAGATGGTTGTGTCTCCATTCACCGCGAAAAGTTTGTTCCATTGGGTGGGCCCGATGGTGGAAATGGTGGTCGCGGTGGCGACATCATTCTTGTAGTGGATGACAACGTCACGACGCTTTTAGATTTCCATCACTCACCGCACCGCAAAGCCGGCAATGGTCGACCAGGTTATGGCGATTATTGCAATGGTGGAGAAGGCGGAGATTTAGTTATGTCGGTTCCTAATGGAACCGTTGTTAAAGATGTTGACGGAAATATCCTCGCTGACCTAGTTGGTGCAGGCACTCGATTTGTTGCAGCCCAAGGCGGTAAAGGTGGACTTGGTAATGCTGGCCTTGCTTCTCGCAAACGTCGCGCTCCGGGCTTCGCACTTAAGGGTGAAGAGGGCGAATCACGCACACTCATCCTTGAACTTAAGAGCGTTGCCGATATTGGATTAATTGGATTTCCTAGTGCGGGTAAGTCATCGTTGATCGCCTCGATTTCAGCAGCACGTCCGAAGATCGCCGACTATCCATTCACAACTCTGGTTCCAAATCTTGGAGTAGTGCAAGCCGGAGATACACGTTTTACAGTCGCCGATGTTCCAGGGTTAATTCCCGGAGCCTCTCAAGGTAAGGGACTTGGCTTAGAGTTTTTGCGCCACGTTGAACGTTGCGCCGCACTTGTTCATGTATTGGACTGTGGAACTCTGGAGACTGATCGCGATCCAGTGCGCGATTTCGACATCATCGAGGAAGAACTCTCTCATTACGGTGGGCTGTCAGAACGTCCTCGCATCATCGCTCTTAACAAAGTTGATCTTCCCGATGGCAAGGCGATGGCCGATATNGTGCAGCCAATATTTGAAGCTCGTGGTTACGAGGTCTACCAAGTATCTGCAGCAGCCCATTTGGGTCTCACCGAACTCAATTACGCAATGGCGCGCATTATTCAAGAGGAGCGCCGCAACAAGGCAAAAGAAGTTAAGACTCGAATTGTCTTGCGTCCGCTTGCTGTTAATGACAACGGATTCAAAGTTGTTAAGAACGAGGATGGTTCATTCACCGTGACTGGCGACAAGCCAGAGCGCTTTGTACGTCAGACAGATTTTGGAAATGCTGAAGCGGTTGGTTACTTGGCAGATCGTTTAGCTGCACTTGGAGTAGAAAAAGAACTCTTTAAAAAGGGTGCTCGTCCTAAGTCAGAGGTCCGCATCGGTACTGGTGAATCTGCCGTTATCTTTGATTGGGAGCCATCGATTGAGGCCGGCGCTGAATTGTTGGCTAGCCCGCGCGGTACCGATTTACGCCTGGAATCACCATGGGCAGGTCGCTACATCGAAGACGATGTCGATGAACTCTCTGAAGATGAGATTGCAATGCAGTGGGAGAACAAGGTCGCCGATCCTAAGAACCCAAGGATCACGGACTGAGTTATGTCCAGGCTAGTTGTCACCAACGCTAAACGAGTTGTGATCAAAGTCGGATCTTCGACTTTAACTGGCAGTGCCGGCCATGAACTTGATGAGGGCGCAGTTGAAGCGCTCGCAAATATTGTCACCAGATTAAGAGAGCGCGGTGCGGAAGTAGTTCTGGTCTCTTCCGGTGCAATTGCAGCGGGGTTAGCGCCTCTAGGACTCAAAGTTCGCCCTAAGGATCTGGCTACACAACAGGCCGCCGCTTCAGTTGGCCAAGGTCGATTGATTGCCAGCTACAACAAAGCCTTTGATCTACGAAACATCATTGCTTCACAAGTTCTTCTCACAATCGATGATGTTGTACGACGCTCTCACTATCAAAACGCGCAACGAACTCTCTTCCGTTTAATTCAAATGGGAGTCGTTCCGATCATTAATGAGAATGACAGCGTAGGCGTCTCTGAAATTCGTTTTGGTGATAACGATCGCCTCGCCGCGTTGGTCTCACATTTAATCGGCGCAGATCTTTTGGTCTTGGTAACCGATGTTGATGGCTTATACGACGCACCTCCATCCCATGCTGGCGCAAAGAGAATCTCATTGGTTCCCGATGTAAGTCGTCTCGGTGATATTGAGATCGGTGGAGTTGGTTCATCGGGCGTTGGAAGTGGTGGCATGGTCACCAAGATCGAGGCGGCTCGCATTGCAACAGGCGCCGGTGTAAATATGTTGTTGACTACATTGGTTGATCTTCCTGAAGCGCTAAATGGCGCTGATCTCGGAACGATCTTCAATGCGCGCACCGATCGCAAACCCTCCCGGCTCTTGTGGTTGGCGCATGCCGCCACCCCTCACGGTCGACTGGTCTTGGATAAAGGTGCCACGACCGCGATCAAAGAACGCGGGACTTCGCTACTCGCTGCAGGGGTCACTGCAGTCGAAGGAGAATTCATAGCGGGAGATACCGTTGAATTGCTGGCCCCAACTCGGGAAGTAATTGCTCGTGGCCTGGTTGCCTTCGACTCATCAGAGATTCCTGCGATGCTCGGCAAATCCACTAAGCAGTTGGCTCAGGAGTTAGGCCCTGAGTATGAACGCGAGCTCGTTCATCGCGACGATCTCGTCTTACTCTGAATCCGATAAGGTTGGCCCATGGCCGCTATCTCACGCGATGATGTTGCACATCTAGCCAAATTAGCTCGCATCGATATGAGCGAAGCTGAACTTGATCACTTGGCACAGGAGATGGATGTCATCCTTGGCGCCGTCGCCCGTGTTCAAGAGGTTGCCGCAAGCGATGTGCCACCTACATCCCACCCAATTCCAGTCCATAACGTGGTTCGCGAGGATGTGGTGCTTCCAAGCCTCACCCCACAAGAGGCGCTCTCTGGCGCTCCCGCACAAGCCGAGGATCGTTTTAAAGTGCCACAGATTTTGGGTGAAGAATGACATCTATTAAATCCACCGCAGCAGAGATGGCTGCGGCGCTATCCGAAGGTTCTGTTACCTCTGTCGAGCTCACGAAGGCACATTTCGATCACATCGATGAAGTAGATCCCGCTGTTCATGCATTTCTCTATCTCGACAAAGAGGGAGCGCTCGCACAGGCGGCAGAGGTTGATGCCAAGCGTCAAAAGGGGGAGGCCCTTGCTCCTTTAGCCGGTGTGCCACTTGCGCTCAAAGATGTCATGGTTCAAAAAGGTATTCCTACAACCTGTGGCTCCAAGATGTTGGAGGGATGGCGTCCGCCATATGACTCCACCGTTGTAACAAAATTGAAGAACGCTGGAGTAGTCATCCTTGGAAAGACCAACATGGATGAATTTGCGATGGGTTCTTCCACCGAAAATTCTGCATATGGTCCAACTCATAATCCATGGGATCTCACACGCATCCCCGGTGGTTCAGGTGGCGGATCTGCCGCAGCGCTCGCTGCATTTGAAGCACCATTGGCAATCGGAACCGATACTGGTGGATCGATTCGCCAACCAGCAGCTGTAACTGGAACTGTCGGCGTAAAGCCAACGTACGGTGGGGTATCTCGCTACGGTCTTATTGCATTCTCTTCCAGCCTTGATCAAGCAGGCCCATGCGCTCGCACAGTTTTGGACGCTGCCCTCTTGCATGAAGTTATTGCTGGACATGACGAGAAAGACTCAACATCGATTAACGCACCTGTTCCACAGGTGGTTAAAGCCGCTAAGAGGCTTGATGTTAAAGGAATGAAGATCGGCGTCGTTAAGGAGTTGCAAGGAGATGGCTTCCAGGCCGGTGTTCTCTCTCGTTTCCATGAAGCACTTGATCTTCTTGTAGACGCTGGAGCGGAACTCGTCGAAGTCTCGTGTCCAACCTTTGATTATGCGCTCGCTGCGTATTACCTCATTGCACCAAGTGAGTGCTCTTCAAACTTAGCTCGCTTTGATTCGATGCGCTATGGAATTCGAGTTGGCGATAACGGCGAACGTAGCGCCGAAGAGGTAATGAAGTTAACGCGTCACGAGGGTTTTGGTCCTGAGGTAAAGCGTCGCATTATTTTGGGAACCTACGCTCTCTCATCAGGTTACTACGATGCGTATTACGGATCGGCACAGAAAGTTCGCACCTTGTTGATGCGCGATTTCAATGCTGCATTTGCCAAGGCCGATGTTCTCGTCTCGCCAACAGCTCCGACCACAGCATTTAAAATCGGTGAGCAGGTCAATGATCCGCTTGCTATGTATCTCAATGACATCGCCACAATTCCGGTTAACATGGCAGGAATCGGCGGAATGTCACTTCCATGCGGACTTGCTCCAGAAGATGGACTCCCAGTGGGATTCCAGATCATGTCGGCTGCGATGAAGGATGACTTGATGTACCAAGTAGGCGGAGCACTTGAAGCTGCATTGGTTTCCAAATGGGGCGGATCCATCTTGGACAAGGCACCAGTATTGGCGGCTAACTAATGGCTCTTAATTACGAAGAAGCGGTCGCAAAGTACGAGCCAACACTTGGTCTTGAGGTCCACGTAGAGCTCAACACTAAGTCGAAGATGTTCTGCTCCTGCTCAACAGAATTCGGCGGAGCGCCTAATACCCAGACCTGCCCAGTTTGTCTTGGTCTGCCTGGAGCGCTTCCCGTTGTAAATGGCAAGGCGATTGAGAGCACAATCCTTATTGGTTTAGCTCTTAACTGTTCCATCGCTCCCTTCTCGCGTTTTGCACGTAAAAACTATTTCTATCCCGACATGCCGAAGAACTTCCAGACCTCTCAATACGATGAGCCGATCTGCGTTAACGGATATCTCGATGTAGAAATCGAGACCGATGAAGGTCCTAAGCAGTTCCGCGTTGAAATTGAGCGCGTTCATATGGAAGAGGACACCGGGAAATCTCTCCACGTTGGAGGTGCCACTGGTCGTATTCACGGAGCTGATTACTCGCTCCTTGATTACAACCGCGCTGGAATTCCACTTGTAGAAATCGTGACCAAGATTGTTGGTGGAACCGGAAAATATGCGCCACAAGTTGCTCGCGCATATGTCACTGAACTTCGCGACATCCTTCGCTCACTTGGTGTTTCAGATGTAAAGATGGAGCAAGGCTCTATGCGTTGCGACGTTAACTTGTCGCTCGCACCAATCGGCTCCGGCCAACTTGGAACGCGTAGCGAGACCAAGAATGTGAACTCACTTCGCTCTGTTGAGCGCGCAGTAATCGGCGAAGTTGTTCGTCAATCAAATCGCCTCGAAGCAGGTGAGCGAATTGTTCAGGAGACTCGCCACTTCCTCGAAGAGAGCGGCCAAACTCGTCCAGGTCGTTCTAAAGAGCAGGCCGAGGATTATCGTTATTTCCCAGAGCCTGATCTCGTTCCAGTTGTTCCAGATAGCGCGTGGATTGAAGAGTTGCGCGCGACTCTGCCTGAACGTCCATCTGCACGCCGTGCCCGTCTTAAGGCAGAGTGGGCTGTGCCTGATAAGGAAATGACATCTCTCGTTAATGCAGGTCTTCTCGATGTTGTCGAAGAGACCATAGTTCTAGGCGCGGAACCAACTCGAGCGCGCAGTTGGTGGCTCGGCGAGATTTCACGTCTGGCAAATGAGCGCGAGGTTGATCCAACGACATTGATCAATGCAACCCAGGTTGCCGAAGTTATTGCTCTCATCCAGAGTGGAGAATTAACCGATAAGTTGGCTCGCCAAGTTGTTGAAGGAGTCATAGCTGGTGAAGGCTCACCGCGTGAGGTCATCACACAACGCGGACTTAAAGTGGTCTCTGATGATGGAGCTCTTATGACTGCCATTGAGGCCGCTATCGCTGCCCAACCAGATACTGCAGAGCGAGTTCGCGGTGGAAATATTCCTGCGGCAGGAGCGCTCATTGGCGCAGTTATGAAAGCCACCGGCGGACAGGCGGATGCGGCAAAGGTTCGAGAATTGTTGTTAAAGCATCTGGGACAGGAAGGTTAAAGAGATGGCCGAACCAAAGAACCCAATGAAACCTCGTTCGGGTCTTGTCACCGATGGTTTAGAGCGGGCACCCGCTCGCGGAATGCTCCGCGCAGTTGGTATGACCGATGATGATTGGGTAAAGCCACAGATCGGTATCGCCTCTTCATGGAACGAGATCACTCCATGCAACCTTTCGCTCGACCGTCTGGCAAAAGCCTCTCGCAAAGGTGTTATTGAAGCCGGTGGATTCCCAATGCAATTTGGAACCATCTCGGTATCAGATGGAATTTCTATGGGTCATGAGGGAATGCACTTCTCACTGGTCTCTCGCGAAGTTATTGCAGACTCGGTTGAAACCGTAATGCAGGCTGAACGCTTAGATGGAATGGTGACCTTCGCTGGTTGCGATAAATCACTTCCAGGCATGATGATGGCTGCGGCTCGTATCGATGTAGCCAGCGTCTTTGTCTATGCCGGTTCGACTTTGGCGGGACAAGTTGATGGAAAAGATGTAACGATCATCGACGCCTTTGAAGCTGTCGGAGCTTGCGCTCGCGGACTCATCAGCCAAGAAAAGGTAGATGAGATTGAGCGCGCAATCTGTCCGGGCGAAGGTGCCTGTGGTGGCATGTACACNGCAAACACCATGGCTGCAGTGGGAGAAGCGCTTGGACTTTCTCTTCCAGGTTCTGCCTCGCCACCATCTGTAGATCGTCGCCGCGATGACTACGCAGTTAAAGCTGGTGCTGCTGTTGTTGAGTTGATTCGACAAGGGATCACTACTCGCGACATCTTGACCAAGAAGGCATTTGAAAACGCGATCACGGTTGTGATGGCGCTTGGCGGATCAACAAATGCGGTACTTCACCTTCTCGCAATCGCAAACGAAGCCGAAGTTCCATTGGATCTCGCCGACTTCCAACGCATCAGCGAGCGCACTCCACTCCTAGGTGATCTCAAGCCATTTGGAAAATTTGTTATGACAGATATCGATCGCGTCGGAGGAATTCCAGTTGTCCTACGCGCGCTTCTCGATGCAGGTTTCTTGCACGGAGATTGCCTCACAGTTACAGNAAAGACGATGGCAGAGAACCTCGCCGATCTGACCCCGCTTGATCCAGATGGCGAAGTTCTTCACTCCATTCAAAATCCACTATCAGCGGGTGGCGGAATCACCATCTTGCATGGCACCTTGGCTACTGATGGCGCAGTGTGTAAGACCGCTGGCGTTGGCGTTGACTTCTTCGAAGGACCGGCACGCGTCTTCGAGCGTGAGCAAGCCGCGATGGAGGCTCTTGAAAACGGCACCATCAAGGCTGGCGATGTAGTCGTCATTCGCTACGAAGGTCCTAAAGGCGGCCCAGGAATGCGCGAGATGCTCATGATCACTGGCGCTATCAAGGGGGCAGGACTTGGTAAGTCCACACTCCTACTTACTGATGGTCGTTTCTCCGGCGGAAGCACCGGACTCTGCGTAGGACACGTTGCTCCTGAAGCGGTAGATGGAGGACCGATCGCATTCATTAAGGATGGCGATCTGATTCGCATCGATATTGCAAAGAGGACCTTGGATCTCTTGGTTGATGAGGCAGAACTGGCCGAACGCCGTAAGCACTTCTCGCCAATTCCACACAAATATCGTCGTGGAGTTCTGGCTAAATATTCCAAGGTCGTTGGCTCTGCCTCACAAGGGGCGGTCTGCGGCTAATTAATGTGAGATCGGGCTCTCATATAGTGAGATCCTTATCTCAGGGGTTGACGAGGCTAACTCGACCAGCGACAATTAGCACATGACATCATCAGTGGTGATTCGAGAGCGCGCGATCTAGTCTGACTAGATGGTGCGCTACCCCTCAGTGAAAACTGAGGGGTTTCGTATTTCACGGATGAAATGTCTTGAGAAGATAATCCAGTAACTAGGCCAAGCCAAAGAGCTGAAAGGAGATGAACATGTCAGCACAAGTCACAGGAGCCCAGTCGCTCGTGAAATCTCTGGAGGCTGCTGGTGTGGATGTCATGTTCGGTATTCCTGGAGGAGCAATTCTTCCGGCCTATGACCCAATCTTTGATAGCTCCATCCGCCACATCTTGGTCCGCCACGAACAAGGCGCTGGCCATGCCGCAACGGGTTACGCCCAAGCAACTGGCCGGGTAGGAGTATGCATCGCAACCTCTGGTCCTGGCGCTACCAACTTGGTCACTCCATTGGCAGATGCACAGATGGATTCAGTTCCAGTCGTCGCTATTACAGGTCAGGTTGCATCGGCGGCAATCGGAACCGATGCCTTTCAAGAGGCAGACATTCGTGGCATTACGATGCCGGTAACCAAACACAATTTCTTGATCACAGACCCACAAGATATTCCGCGTGCGATCGCCGAGGCATTTCATATTGCAGGTACAGGTCGTCCCGGCGCAGTTCTTGTTGATATCGCCAAAGATGCGCTCACCAAGATGACCGACTTCAACTGGCCACAGAGTTTGTCGCTGCCAGGTTATAACCCAGTAATGGACCCAACTCCTGAATCGATTCG
>Ga0007869_1000102_pt1 | contig 16398 bp, 19 predicted proteins | sample CryBogCBH03Jun09_FD_55001 | JGI IMG/M metagenome (GOLD analysis project Ga0007869, IMG submission 55001) | Freshwater microbial communities from Crystal Bog, Wisconsin, USA - CBH03Jun09 | ecosystem: Environmental > Aquatic > Freshwater > Lake | place: Crystal Bog, Wisconsin, USA | collected... | reverse complement strand
GCAGATAGCTCTCCACAGGCAAAGACCATGTTGGATAAAGGGGCTGATTATTACGAGATTCCAGCCTTTTTACGTAAACAAGCAGATTAATAAACTGCTCAATACAATAGATAGTTGCGAAATGCCAGCGCGGCGCCCCTCCGGACGACGAATCCCGCGCTAGCGTTGGCATACTTACTAACAACTATTTCATTGGAGATCCCATGATTGCAGTCGGACAAAAATTACCAAACGCTACTCTCTACGAGTTTTATGACGAAGCGACTGAGGGTTGCGCTATCGGACCAAATGCTTTTGAAGTTGAAAAAGAAACTGCCGGTAAAAAAATTGTGATCTTTGCATTGCCTGGTGCATTTACACCTACTTGTTCTGCAAAGCATGTTCCTGGTTACGTTGAGCACTTCGATGCTATTAAAGCCAAAGGTGTTGATGAAATTTGGTGCATCTCTGTAAATGACCCGTTTGTTATGGGTGCTTGGGGCCGTGATCTAAAGGTAGGCAAGAAGATCCGCATGTTGGGCGACGGTAGTGCTGAGTTCACAAAGAAGATGGGTATTGAACTTGATTTAACTGCGCGTGGCTTGGGCGTTCGTTCAGACCGCTANGCCATGATTGTTGAAGATGGNGTAGTAAAAACTTTAGACCGTGAAGCTCCAGGTAAGTTTGAAGTNAGTGATGCTGCTTCTATATTGAAAAAGCTGTAATTACTCTCCTGAATTTATAAACTGATGATGAAGCAACGCACAATCGCTACTCCGGTGAAAACCGTGGGGATTGGCTTGCACTCAGGGCGCAAGGTAACGATATCGATTAAGCCTGCGCCAGTAAATTCAGGAGTTCAGTTTGTGCGAGTTGATACTCCAGAGCAATCGGTCGTTCCGGCCACTGCTCTGGCTGTATGCGATACCCGCTTGGCATCCGTAATACAAAAAGATGGCGTGCGCATATCAACGGTTGAGCATTTGCTCTCAGCGTGTGCAGGCTTGGGCTTGGATAATTTGTTGATTGAGTTGGATGGTGAAGAAGTTCCCATCATGGATGGAAGCGCCGCTTCATTCTTATTTTTAATTGAGTCTGCTGGCATTGCAGAACAAAATGCACCGCGTCAATTTGTTGTGATTAAAAAACCGATCGAGGTTCGTGAGGGCGATAAGCTTGCGCGTCTCGAACCATTCTTCGGATTTAAGTTGGATTTCACAATCGACTTTAAGCATCCAGCAGTAGATAAAACGGCCAACGTTTTGTTGTGGATTTTGCTGAGCATGCCTATCGCAGTGAAATTGGGCGCGCCCGCACTTTTGGTTTTGCTCATGAAGTTGAGGCTTTGCGAGAGATGGGTTTAGCGCGAGGCGGTAGTTTGGATAACGCCATTGTGTTGGATGAGCACCGTATCTTAAACAACGAAGAACTGCGCTACGAAGATGAGTTTGTGCGTCATAAAATCCTAGATGCGATTGGTGATCTCTACTTAGTTGGGCATCCCATTGTTGGCGCGTATGTGGCTGTGAAATCAGGCCATGCCTTAAATAATGCGCTCTTACGTAAGCTCCTGGAAGATCCAAGCGCCTACGAAATCAGCTCTTTTTCTGAAAATAAAGCTCCGCAGGCTTATTCCCAAGAAAGTCAGCCCCTCTTTTTCTAAAGGGTTTCTTTCTTACTGTTTGGGTTTGCTTTGAAGTAGTCGTTCGACCGCTTTGCGTAAGTCTGAATCAGGCGCCAATTTATCCAGCAGACCTTCCCAAGAACTTCTTGCGACTTGATTAAAGCCACGTGGCCTACTATTTTTATCGCCATCCCTAGGCTTCACTTCCCAAGTGGGGGTGGCGGGCTTTAAGCGAACCTTGATGGCACTGCAAGCATAACCTTTTTTANCTAACTCATTGATTAAGCTAGGTAAAACNTGCTGAAGACGGCTGGCAATNCTGGCACTGCNCACTAGCAAAAAGAGCTCATTTTGGCCATTGGTACGCCACCCAGCCTCAATTTTAGATGCCAGATGCCCGAGCTCAAGCTCGATTAATGCAAGGTTAAGGCTGGCCTTGAGTTTGGCTAGATCTTCTGTCTTGGCAAGGATCCCCCCAAGACCGTCTGAGTCTCGTAGGTAATCGAGCCATTCATGGGCTACCTTGTTACGGGAGGGCTTAGGGGCAAAGTTCATAAAAAAAGAGGGTGCGGGTGATAAACTCAAGGACTACATTTTCTTCAATATCCCATGGTAATCGGTCTTCTTAAAACCCTGGTCGGCAGTCGTAACGACCGCCTCTTAAAACAGTATCGCAAAGTCGTTGCTAAGGTTAATGCTTTCGAAGCTAGCCTGCAGACTTTGGATGATGCCGCCCTTCAAGCGAAAACCGCTGAATTCAAGTCACGCTTGAGTGCTGGCGAAGCGCTGGATGACATTGCGCCTGAAGCTTTTGCGGTCGTGCGCGAGGCTAGTACACGAGCGATGAAGATGCGTCATTTTGATGCGCAGATTATGGGTGCTCTTGCTCTTCACCAAGGCAAGATTGCAGAAATGGGAACTGGCGAAGGTAAAACGTTGACCGCTACGCTCCCAGTCTATTTAAATGCTTTAACAGGTAAGGGCGTTCACGTTGTCACCGTAAACGATTACTTGGCTCAGCGCGATGCTGAGTGGATGTCCAAGCTTTATAACTTCTTGGGCATGAAGGTTGGCGTGAATCTCTCTCAGATGGATCACACAACCAAGCAAGCCGCTTATGCTGCTGACATCACCTACGGCACCAATAACGAATTTGGTTTTGACTACCTGCGCGACAACATGGTGCAGGATTTAGATCAGCGCGTTCAGCGTGGTTTAGCTTATGCCATCGTTGACGAGGTCGATTCAATTCTGATTGATGAAGCGCGTACGCCACTCATTATTTCTGGGCAGGCTGAAGATCACACCGATCTATATATCAAGATCAATGCATTGCCATCCTACTTAGAGCTACAAATTGGCGAAGAGAAGGCCGATGGTACTGGTGTGATAAAAGCTGGCGACTATTGGGTCGATGAAAAATCACAGCAGGTGTANTTGACTGANCAAGGTCACGATAAAGCNGAGACGATATTAGTGCAGTTGGGCGCNTTAAATGATGGTGACTCTTTATATGCACCACAAAATATTACTTTGATGCATCACGTGTANGCAGCTTTNCGTGCACATTCCTTGTATCACCGCGATCAACAGTATGTCGTTCAAAATAAAGAAGTCATTATTGTTGATGAGTTCACAGGGCGACTCATGCAAGGTCGTCGCTGGTCAGATGGTTTGCATCAAGCAGTTGAAGCTAAAGAAGGTGTGCCGATTCAGAATGAGAATCAAACCTTAGCAACTATTACTTTCCAGAATTATTTCCGCATGTACGGCAAGCTGTCTGGTATGACTGGTACTGCTGATACTGAGGCTTACGAGTTCAAGGAAATTTATAACCTTGAGACGGTAGTGATTCCTCCAAACCGTCTGAGCCAAAGAAAAGACAAGCAAGATCAGATCTATAAGTCTTCGCGCGAGCGTTATGACGCTGTGATTAAAGATATTGAAGATTGCTATCAGCGTGGTCAACCAGTCTTGGTTGGCACCACCTCGATTGAAAATTCAGAGTTGATTTCTGGCTTGCTAGATAAGCGTACATTGCCGCATCAGGTATTAAATGCAAAACAACATGAACGCGAAGCAGAAATCATTGCTCAAGCGGGTCGACCAAAGATGATTACGATTGCCACCAATATGGCTGGCCGTGGAACAGACATCGTATTGGGCGGAAACGTTGTCAAGCAGTCTTCTTTGCTTGAGGCTGATGAAGCAATTTCAGNTNCAGATAAGGCNGACAAGATTAAAACTTTGCNGGACGAGTGGCAGGGTCTGCACGATCAAGTGTTAGCGGCTGGCGGTCTACATATTATTGGTACTGAGCGCCACGAGAGTCGCCGTATCGATAATCAATTAAGAGGCCGTTCCGGTCGTCAAGGCGATCCAGGCTCATCCCGTTTTTATCTTTCTTTNGATGATCCACTACTGCGTATTTTTGCCGGCGATCGTTTNCGNGCTGTGATGGAACGTTTGAAGATGCCNGATGGNGAGCCGATCGAAGCAGGCATGGTGACGCGATCCATTGAGTCTGCACAGCGCAAGGTCGAGGGCCGTAACTTTGATATTCGTAAGCAGTTGTTGGAGTATGACGACGTAGCGAATGATCAACGCAAAGAAACGTACCGCTTAAGAAATGAAGTATTAGAGAGTAAAGATGTTGGTGATTTGATTGCCAACTTGCGTGAAGATGTTCTGCGCACAATTTGTTCGCTCTATGTTCCNCTGGAATCCATGGAAGAGCAGTGGGATTTAGTCGGTTTAGAAAATGCGCTTGCAAGTGATTGGGGTCTGACAGTTGATCTCAAAAATTGGGTCGAAGCCGCTGCATCAGTAGAGGATTCAGAAATCGTAGAACGTGTTCTGCAGGCCGCAAAAGAGGCTTACGACGCTAAGGTTGAACTTTCTGGACGCGAGTCTTTTGCTGGGTTTGAGCGCTCTGTGCTTTTGTATAGCTTAGATAGTCATTGGCGTGAGCATTTGGCGGCATTGGATCATTTACGTCAAGGTATCCATTTGCGTGGTTATGCTCAGAAAGATCCAAAACAAGAATATCGCCGTGAAGCATTTGAGCTATATGGTGAGTTATTGAATGTGATTAAGAATGATGTTGTGAAAAGCATCATGACTGTCCAGATTCGTAGTGCTAGTGAACTGGATGAAGCCGCTGAGGCTATGAATGAAGATTTGGCCAAGATTTCGGATGTTCAATATCAACACGCTGATCCTGATAAAGAGGTAGCTGGCTCAACCGGTGATCGTGGTGCAGCCATTGACATTACGCCTGCGCCAGTTCGAGCTGGACCAAAGGTTGGTCGTAACGATCCATGTACTTGCGGTAGCGGTAAGAAATATAAAAACTGCTGCGGTGCATTAGCCTAAATTTGTTGAAGACAGATTGAGGAAGAAGGGGCTATTTAGCCCCTTTTTTTATCAGAAAATAATAGATTTAAGGGCTTTCCCTAGCTATCTAGTCGTGTCTTTATCACCGAAGATGTTTGCTTATGTGCAAAGCATTGCACTTATACGCAAAAGGAATCGGCATGCAAAAGTCCCTGCACATCAACGCAGATAAATGTACTGGCTGTCTTCAGTGTGAAATGGCCTGTAGTTATGAGCACTACGGTGTCTTCAATACGGCAAAATCACGTATTAAAGTCTTTGAATTTCACGATACGGGCAAAAAGGTTCCGTACACCTGTACCCAGTGTTCCGACGCCTGGTGTTTACAGGCCTGCCCTGTAGATGCGATTGCTCTAGATCTCATTACTGGCGCAAAAGTAGTCTCCGAAGATACTTGTGTTGGCTGCAAGGTCTGCACTATATCCTGTCCTTTCGGCACCATTAACTATGTACAAGAGACCGGTAAGGTTCAGAAATGCGACCTTTGTGGTGGAGACCCAGCTTGTGCAACCGCCTGCCCAACCCAAGCGATTACTTATGTTGATGCCGATTGGACTGGTTTAGACAAGATGCGTGAATGGGCCGATAAGCTCGGCAACCAAAATAACGCTAACTAATAGAAGAGCATAGGAAAAATATCATGTCATGGGCCGGAAAATTACTTCGCGTTAACTTAAGTGCAGGCACTTGTAAATCAGAGCCACTCAATATGAAATGGGCTAAGGAGTATTTAGGCTCTCGAGGTTTAGCTTCAAAGTATTTGGTCGAAGAATTGGATCCAAAGGTGGATCCGCTTTCTCCAGAAAATAAAATTATTTGGGCAACTGGCCCTTTGACGGGAACGATGGCCTCCACTGGTGGTCGCTATACAGTCGTAACTAAAGGCCCCCTCACTGGTGCAATTGCTTGCTCAAACTCTGGTGGTTACTGGGGTGCAGAGTTAAAGATGGCGGGTTGGGATATGGTGATCTTTGAAGGTAAGTCACCCAAGCCCGTGTATTTATTGATTGAGAATGACAAAGCAGAGTTGATCGATGCTTCTGAGCTTTGGGGTAAAACCGTTTGGGAAACTGAGCCTGCAATTAAGACAAAACATCAGGATCCTCAGATTCGGGTCTCCTGTATCGGGCGCGCTGGTGAAAACCAAGTCCTTTACGCTGCCGTGGTGAATGATTTACATCGCGCTGCTGGTCGCTCTGGTGTNGGCGCNGTNATGGGAAGCAAGAATCTCAAAGCAATTGCTGTGAGGGGGACCAAGGGTGTTGGTAATCTAAAAGATCCCAAAGCTTTTATGGCGGCAACTGCTGCGGCAAAAGCTGTTTTATCTGGCAATGCGGTGACAGGCCAAGGCCTGCCAACCTATGGCACCCAAGTCTTGATGAATGTAATCAATGAGGTCGGCGGCTTGCCAACTAGAAATCACCGTGACGTTCAGTTTGATGGAGCTAAGGATATTTCTGCTGAAGCCATGGCAACCCCTAGGCATAGTGATGGCAAGGCGCAGTTGGTAACGAATCAAGCATGCTTTGCATGCACTATTGCCTGCGGTCGTATTTCTAAGATAGATGAAACCCACTTTACTGTTGAGAACAAGCCGCAATATTTTGGCGCATCAGGTGGTTTGGAATATGAGGCTGCATGGGCTCTAGGCGCTGCGAATGGCGTGAATGATTTAGAGGCATTGCAATACGCCAATATGCTGTGTAACGAAGATGGCTTCGATCCAATTACTTTTGGAGCGACTGTTGGGGCGGTGATGGAGCTTTATGAAATGGGGATTTTGAAAAAGGAGCAGCTCGGTATTGAAGCTCCTTTTGGTTCTGCAAAAGCCCTCTGCTATTTTGCGGAAATTACTGCAAATGGGACAGGTTTTGGTAAAGAACTTGGGATGGGGTCTGCCCGCTTAACAAAGCATTATGGTCAGCCAGATTTATCTATGAGTGTGAAGGGTCAAGAATTCCCAGCGTATGACGGACGTGTGATTCAAGGTATTGGTTTGGCTTATGCGACATCAAATCGTGGTGCATGTCATTTACGTGGCTATACGATTGCCTCTGAAGTTTTGGGTATTCCAGTGAAAACAGAGCCTTCTGAGACTGCTGGCAAACCAGAGTTGGTCAAAGCATTTCAAGATGCAACAGCTGCTTTTGACTCAGCAGGTATTTGCATTTTCACGAGCTTTGCCTGGACCTTGGCTGATGTAGCACCTCAATTGCAGGCAGCTTGCGGTGACGAGTTCACCGTTGAAAATCTCACCTTGATTGGTGAGCGCATCTGGAATATGGAACGCGACTTTAATAATCGCGCAGGCTTTACCCATAAAGATGACAAGCTTCCAAAACGCTTAATGACTGAGGCTGCTAAGACCGGTCCAGGAAAAGGCTCTGTCAGTGGATTGGAAAATGCTGCCTGAGTATTACAAGATTCGCGGTTGGGATCCTGAGGGTCGCCCAAGTGCCGATACTTTAAAACGTCTAGGTCTTTGAGCGCTTACTGATGAAGCATGTCATTTTGGGCAACGGCCCAGCGGGGGTGATTGCTGCGGAAACAACTCGTAAGCGTTCACCTGAAGCTGAAATCGTGATGATTGGCTCAGAGGATGCACCTCCGTATTCTCGGATGGCCATTCCTTACTTGTTGATGGGAAATATTCAAGAGAATGGCACTTATCTTCGTAAAGACCCGAAGCATTTTGCTAAGTTAAAAATTATCCAGTTGCACGCTACAGTAAAAGCAGTTGATTGCAAAGCTAAGCAGTTGATTTTTGAGGGCAAGGAAAATAAGCCACTTGCCTTTGATAAGTTGCTGATCGCTACGGGGTCCGTGCCAGTTCAGCCGCCAGTGCCTGGAATCGATTTACCCGGAGTGCATCCGTGTTGGACACTAGAGGATGCTCGTGCTATTACTAAACTAGCCAAGCCTGGCTCGAGAGTATTGCAAATGGGCGCAGGCTTTATTGGTTGCATCATCTTAGAGGCCTTGGCTAGCCGCAAGGTTGAACTGACTGTTGTGGAGATGGGCAACCGTATGGTGCCCCGCATGATGACCGAAGTTGCCGGTGGCATGATTAAGCAATGGGTTCAGTCAAAGGGTGTTGAAGTTTTTACTGATACCCGCGTTCAAGAAATTTCCCAATCAGGATCTGCCTTGAAGGTTCAGCTGTCCAATGGCAAAACCTTAGAAGTGGACTTAGTGATTTCTGCTACTGGCGTTAGGCCAAACATTGGATATTTGAATAATTCTGGATTAAAAATAGATACTGGAATTTTGGTAAATGAATACATGCAGACCTCTCATCCCGATATCTATGCTGCAGGTGATGTGACTGAGAGCATTGATTTTTCGACTGGGCATCGCATTGTGAATGCTATTCAACCAAACGCCGCTGAGCAAGCCAGAATCGCTGGAATTTCCATGACTGGCGGCGATGCTCAGAGTGTTGGAGCTATGCAGATCAACGTCCTGGATACTCTTGGTCTAATCTCCTCATCCTTTGGATTGTGGTCGGGAGCCAAGGGGGGTGATCATGTAGAGATCATTGACCCTCAGCGTTATAAATATTTCCGCCTAGAGTTTTTAGGGGATGTCTTGGTCGGTGCCACTACAGTTGGTAGTACTGAGCACATTGGCGTTCTGCGAGGTTTAATTCAGTCTAAAACTGCTTTAGGTGAGTGGAAGACGCATTTGCTCAAGGATCCTACTCAAGCCATGGAAGCTTATTTGGCTAAGGCTCAAGCACAATCTGCCTGGATGAATTAAGCTTTAGTGATGCAAGTTACCTTGAAGTTATTTGCCAGTTTGGCAAGCTATCTGCCGCCCACCAAAAAAAATGGCATTGAGGCTGATCTTTCTCTCCCAGAGGGAAGTACGATCGGCGACATTATCGAGCTCTATAAGATCCCCAAGCAGTCTGCCCATTTAGTGATGGTGAATGGGGTCTATGTGCAACCAGAGCACCGTCTCTCATATGTTCTAAAAGAAAGCGATGCTTTAGCCATTTGTCCCCCAGTTGCTGGCGGGTAGGGGCGCTTTTAGTTCTACATGCATGAAATTCAAAGAGAGATGGGTTGCACAGTGGCCGATTTGGTTCGATGGCTGCCACAAGCGCTAAATGACTTGTATTCTCAAACAAGCCTGATGATCGATGGGGAAGACTTGTTAATTGCTAGTAATCCTGTTCTGCAAATATCGGGCATTACTCGACCAGAACGCAAAATTGCTTTATTAAACATCCCTGTTTTGGACCTCAAACTGAGCTTTGGCTCTTCTTTCCCCCAAGAGAGGCTTGTAGATGTCTTGAGGCGATTTGATCTTTATACTCGTAGGGGTGGTGGTTAAACGCCTTTGTATTCAAGATTAATTGTTAATGATTGCCTCCTTATGACCGTGAACTTACCCCTCCCCCAAAAAGACCAACTCAAGCCTGTGAAGGGCTTTCAGATGGGTATTGCGCAGGCCGGCATTAAGAAGGCCAATCGCAAAGATTTATTGGTGATGACTTTAGCGCCTGGATCTCAAGTGGCCGGTGTATTTACGCTCAATCGATTCTGTGCAGCCCCAGTTCAGGTTTGCCGCGAACACTTGGCACAAGATGGACGCAATGGAGAAATCCGTGCGCTGGTGGTCAATACCGGTAATGCCAATGCAGGGACAGGTGAAGAAGGTATGAAGCATGCCTTGGAAACGTGTGACGCCCTAGCNAAGGATCTCAAACTTCATCCTGCTCAGATTCTGCCATTCTCTACGGGTGTCATTCTGGAGCCTTTGCCAATTGGNAAAATTATTTCTGCGCTTCCAGCTGCTGTCGCTAATTTAGGTGAAGACCATTGGTTTGATGCGGCGGAAGCNATCATGACCACGGATACGCAACCCAAGGCAACATCGGTAACGGTGCAGACTCCAGCGGGTCCAGTTGTCATTACNGGGATCTGCAAGGGCGCTGGCATGATTCATCCNAANATGGCTACTATGCTTGGTTTTATTGCTACTGACGCTGGTTTTGCACCTGGCTTGTTGGGTAATCTCACCCGTGAAATTGCTGACNTGTCATTTAATGCCATCACGATTGATGGCGATACTTCAACCAACGACTCATTCATCATCATGGCGACTGGGCAGTCAGCAGTACAGCTTGTCTCGATTGCCGACCCTAGTTATGGGGTNGTTCGTGANGCNCTCATTGCATTGGCCCGCAAGCTGGCGCAAATGATTGTGCGCGATGGTGAGGGTGCTACTAAATTTATGACCATTGAAGTAATTGGAGGCAAGACTCCTGAAGAATGCCGCTTGGTAGCGAAAGCAGTGGCGCATTCGCCTTTGGTTAAGACAGCTTTCTTTGCTAGCGATCCTAATTTAGGTCGCATCTTGGCGGCAATTGGTTATGCGGGCATCGTCTGATCTGGATGTTAGTCGAGTGCAGATGTGGCTTGGGGATGTTTGGGTTGCTAAGGATGGCGGCCGCAATCCTAGTTACCAGGAGGCCGATGGCCAACGGGTGATGAAAGAAGCAGAAATTACCGTCAAGATCGATTTAGGTCGTGGTTCAGCATCTCAAACTATGTGGACTTGCGACCTATCCCATGAGTATGTTTCTATTAATGCCGATTACCGTTCGTAAGAACGCAGAGCAAAACACAAAAACAAATGAACGAAAAATTAGAAAACTTATTAAGTCATCTCGAGACTTTTTTACCAAAACCACTAACAGCAGAGCAGTGGAAATCTTCTACTGCCTTTAGATGGCGCCGCCGCGATAGTATCTTTGGCAGCATCGGATTCTTGCAACCTGTTAAGCATGTATCCGATATTACTTTCGAAGATCTGCAGAATATCGATCGCCAACGCGATGCCATTCGTGACAATACTAAAAACTTCATCCTCAAAAAACCAGCCAATAATATTTTGCTAACTGGTGCCAGGGGCACAGGAAAGTCTTCTTTAATTAAGGCAAGTTTGCATGAGTTTGCTTCTCAGGGTCTGCGCTTGGTTGAGGTAGAAAAAGAGCATTTGGCTGATTTAGCTGACATTACTGAAATCTTGGCAGATCGCCCAGAACGCTTCATCATCTTTTGTGATGACCTCTCATTTGAGGACGGTGAGTCTGGTATAAGGCTATGAAATCCGCCTTGGACGGATCGGTTTCTGCTCAAGTCGACAACGTGTTGATTTATGCAACCTCTAATCGCCGCCATCTATTGCCTGAATATATGAAGGATAACGAAGCATATGTGCATGGCGATGATGGCGAGATCCATCCAGGTGAAGTCGTAGAGGAAAAAATCTCTCTTTCTGAGCGCTTTGGTTTGTGGCTATCTTTTTATCCGCCAAAACAAGATGAGTACCTCGGGATTGTTGGCCATTGGTTGCGTCACTTTGGATTGAATGATGCTCAAGTGGAGGCTGCTCGTGCAGAAGCCTTAGTTTGGGCATTGGAGCGTGGCTCACGTTCAGGTCGTGTGGCTTGGCAATTTGCTAAGCACTGGGCTGGTTCACACGCCTAGACCAACCCCCAATGAATGAAAACAATCGCCCGGTTACAGAAGTAGCCGCAGGTATCTTGCTAGATTCAGAGGGCCGCTATCTGCTAGGCCAGAGGCCAGAGGGCAAGCCTTATGCTGGTTACTGGGAAGTCCCCGGAGGCAAGATTGAGCAGGGTGAATCTGTATTTGAAGCGCTCAAGCGTGAGCTACATGAAGAGCTTGGGATTGAGATTGCATCGAGCGAAGAGTTGACCGTCCTTGAACACGATTACCCACATGCTTATGTCAGACTTCATGTCAGCATCATTCGCGATTGGCTGGGGACACCTCAGGGTTGCGAGGGCCAGCAATTATCTTGGCAGACGATTTCCGCAAAAGGCCCAACAGTAGGACCACTATTGCCTGCAGCCCTGCCAATGCTAGAGAAATTAAAAGAGTTTTTAGTTTAGAGCTGACAGAGTGTCAGTCTAAAAGGCACATCAACGTTTATCAGTTGTGCCTTTTTATCGCGATCTGCTTTTAAGAAACGAATCGATAGCAAATATTTATTTGCACTGATTTCGGAGTAGATGGAATCATCCTCAACTGCAATGCGCATCAGTTGGTAAACCTTGCCTGATGGGGCTTGCTGAAATGATCCTTGATGCGCAACCACTTCCTTAGCTTCGCCTGACTGACGCAGTAGCTTCAGAAATACTTGACATGCTTCATGCCATGGCAAAAGTGGTGTGACAAAATTTTCCAATAACTCACGACGTTGACTTGTCGGACTATTTTTCCAAGCGTGGTAGCTAGGCAAATCAATTGGACTGGTTCCGCCTGGAATATTTAAACGCGTACGAATCGCATTGAGCCATTCGCTTTCAGAGATGACAGCATTAGGTCTGCCGACTGACTGATTAATCTTGACAGATGCAGAATCAATTTCTGCAAGCGTTTGAGAAAGCGCCTCTTGATCCACTTTTTGCGAGGACTTTAAACCATTGAGCGTATATTTTTGACGCTCAAATTCTTTTAGTAAAAGAGATTTGATATCACCACGTGACCCGATGTCGCCTAAGTCAAATAATGTAGCGACAGCGTTGTGGTGTAGCTCTGGGTCATCAGACCTCAGAAAGTGATTAAAACGGGCGAATAAATACTCCAGCCGAAGCATGCTTCGAACTAATTCATTGAAGGGGTATTCGTATACGATCACAAGCCCATATTCTATGACGAAGTGGATTGATCCGTCTTAAATCCCATCATTTTTTGGTGCAAATCCTGTATCTGCGAATTTAATTCTGCAAAGCCCCCTGCGTTATGAAGGATCGAGTCTGCTTGAGATAGGCGCTCATCTCTGCTTGCTTGAGCTTTAAGGATTTTTTCGACCTCCTCCAGGGTGAGCTTGTTGCGCTCCATAACCCTTTTGATTTGGGTTTTTTCAGGGCAGTCCACAACTGCAATATGGTTAAGAAGGCCATGCCAATTACCCGACTCCACGAGAAGCGGAATGACAAACACCAGGTAGGGCTTTCCAGCTTTGCTTAATTCAAGGCCTTGCCGAATAGTTTCTTGACGAATAAGGGGGTGGGTAATGAGCTCCAAAGCCCTTCTTGCTTCTGGCTGCTCAAATACTAGGGAGCGCATTTTTCCTCGATTCAGAGATCCTGAGGGATCGAGAAATTCAGCCCCAAACTGCTCTCGGATGAAGGGAATTGCTATTCCACCAGGGGCAGTGATTTGATGGGCAATGAGATCGGCATCGATCACCCCAGCCCCTAATTTGCCCAATAAATCGCTTACCGCGGTTTTACCTGAACCGATTCCGCCAGTGAGTCCGAGCAAGGGAATGCGTCCCTTCAGGGTCGTTAAATCAGATTGATCGGTAGGATTCTGGTGAGGAGTTGAGGCCATAACAATTGAATGATGCCAGCAATAGCAAGAAATGGTCCAAAAGGAAAAGCGTGACCATAGCCACGCTGATTCCATTTAAGCCAGACTATTCCGCCAATGAGTCCTGAGACTGAGGCTATCAGCAAAATGCCTGGCAAAGAACTCCAGCCTAGCCAGGCCCCGAGAGCGGCGAGTAGTTTGGCATCTCCCATCCCAATGCCGTCTTGTTTTTTGATGAGGCGATATACATAGTTTGGGAGCCAAAGTACAGCATATCCCAGGCCAGCCCCGATCAACGCAGACTGGGCATTTGTAAAGCCCCAGCTTGTAAATACACTCAGACCAAGACCAGCAATGATGAGGGGCAAGGTAATGCTATTGGGCAAGCGAAAGGTCCGGAAATCAACATAGGCTAAATACAGCAATACCCCAATCAGTATTACTTGTAAGTAGCTTGATTCAACAGAAAGCATTAGACAATTTGCCCGAGATTAAAAATTGGTAGATAGAGAATGATGACTAATCCTCCAATGATGGCGCCAACCAAAATGATTAGCAAGGGCTCGAGACTTTGGCTGAGGGTGTTGAGTTGATTGCTAAGCTGAGCACCCAGAATATCCGCGCGTTTATTGAGCATTTCTGGGAGCGAGCCACTTTCTGCACCAATGCGTAGTAACTGCAATGTTTCTACATCGCACAAGGCTCCAGTTGGATCTGCTTTTTTGAGTGACTCACCCAGTGGCCAACCTCGGGTGAGGTGCTTAAAGACCTCAGCGCTAAAGTCATGACTGAGCCAGTGATTGGAAGATTGTGCTGTGATGCGTAATGCATCTGGAAGCGGTAATCCGGAGGATAGTAAATGCCCAAGAGTTCTGCACCAATGCGTCAGTGTGGCAAGTCTAAATAAATTCCCCAATACCGGAATGCGGAGCGTCATGCGATCACAGCCTTTTTGTAGGCGCGGGGACTTTAACCAAGCGGCAATAAATATCCCAAGCAACACTGTCATCCCAATAAGGAGCTCTATATAAAAATGTTCGATCAGGGTGGAGACTGCTATTAATGCACGCGTAGGCGCAGGTAGCTCAGCCTGAAAATGCCCAAATACATCTTTAAAGACAGGGACAACCCAGACCATCATCACAATCACGAGACCAAAAGAGGTGGAAAGGGTAATGATGGGGTAGCTGAGCGCTTGCTGTATTTTTCGGCGTAGTTCAATCTGCTCAGTAAGTTGTTGGCTAATGGTTTTAAGGGCTAAAGACAAATCACCAGATCGTTCGCTAACGCGAATAAGGTTAATAAACTCCATGGAAAATTGACCGCCTTGCTCTCTTAGGCAATGGGAGAGGCTATATCCTTTTTTGAGAAGGGTGTGAATGCGCATTAGCCAGCCGAGCCAAGGCTTCGGAGCGGATTGATAAAGTAGTTCAATGGCATTTAAAAGCGGCAAGCCAGCATGAAGTAAAGCCAACAGTTGCTGAGCAAAATGGAGTTGCTCTTGTTTGGTCAAGCTCTTCTGGAGCAGGGGATGATCTCTTAATGCCATGTGCCAATCTCAGATAAAAGAGAAGCCTCGTTGATGAGTCCAGATTTGACATGACGGATGCCAGCTTCATACATATCTAGATACTTGATATTTTTGTCTGCCAGCAATGTGGTGTTGAGTATTTCATGTACACCTATTCGGCCCAAGTAACCAGATCCCTTGCAGGCCTTACAAGTCGTCTGATCAGACTCATGGAGGCAGTGTTGGCAGAGGGTGCGAATTAATCGTTGGGAGCTCACGCAACGCAAGCAAGAGTCAATCGACTCCTGATCGATTCCCAGGCTTTTGAGACGGGACAATGCGCCTCTAGCATTGCGGGTATGCAAGGTACTGAGCACCAAGTGACCAGTTTGCGCGGCCTGGATAGCAAGCTGCGCTGTTGCTGCATCTCGAATCTCACCGATCATGATGACATCTGGATCCTGTCTGAGTAGGGCGCGAATGATGCTTGCAAAATCTAGTCCAGCGCGGGGGTGATAAGCCACTTGGTTAACACCAGGAAGGCGAATTTCAATGGGGTCTTCGATCGAGCAAAGATTGCGGTGAATCAGATTTAATTCTCTTAGGCAGCTATACAGCGTGCGGGTTTTGCCGCTACCCGTCGGGCCTGTTACTAAAATAAGGCCGTTTGATTGCAGAATCGCGCTACGAAAAATTTCTAGCTGTTCTGGTAGTAAGCCGAGCCGATCAAGACTAAGGTTCTCAATGTGACTTGGCAGAATCCGAACTACGGCCTTTTCGCCATATAGCGTTGGCAGTATCGATACACGGCAATCGGTATTGGGCTTACTGAAGTCATGACCAACGCAGAGTCGTCCATCTTGTGGGAGACGTTTTTCGGCAATATCTAAGCGTGCCAATATTTTGATGCGAGTGATTAAGCGCTCGTGAAGATCAATGGGGTGGCGTGATTGAAGCTCTAAGAGCCCATCAACCCGAATGCGTACTAAAGTTTCTTGTGGGCCGGCCTCAATGTGAATATCAGTCGCCCTGGAATGAAGCGCATTAACGGTGATTTCATGCCAGGTGCGAATGATAAGAGAGTCATCTTGATGGGTGCTCAATCTTTATCGGTTGTAAGTGTTGGTCGATAAAGCTTTACGGTTCTAACGCCTTGATCATCAAACTGCACAATTTCCATCACGATGCCGGCAATACGAATGCTGACATCGTGGTCAGGAATTGCTTCCAGCTTTTCTAGAATTAGCCCATTAAGAGTGCGCGGGCCATCCAAAGGCAGATCTAGATTCAATAGACGATTGAGATCGCGCAAGGAAGAACTGCCGCTGGCAAGATACGTTCCATCCGGCAGCCAGCGGGGGTCATTGGAGAGGTTGGAGAACGAAGTGGTGAATTCACCGATTAATTCTTCAACAATATCTTCAAATGTCACCAGCCCAAGGACTTCGCCATATTCATTCACCACCAAGCTTAGGCGCTGTTGATTATCTTGAAAGAATTGCATCTGTTGCAGGACAGGGGTGCCACTGGGAATG
>Ga0007869_1000094_pt1 | contig 17185 bp, 21 predicted proteins | sample CryBogCBH03Jun09_FD_55001 | JGI IMG/M metagenome (GOLD analysis project Ga0007869, IMG submission 55001) | Freshwater microbial communities from Crystal Bog, Wisconsin, USA - CBH03Jun09 | ecosystem: Environmental > Aquatic > Freshwater > Lake | place: Crystal Bog, Wisconsin, USA | collected... | reverse complement strand
CACTCTCTGGGGCCTTCTCAAATACTGCCAACTCGTAGATCAACTCTTGGATAAGAGCTGCCTCCGAAGGTCTAGCCGGACGAATCTTCATTCGCCGTTAGTGGTGACCGTCTCCAAGTTCCTTGAGATCTGTGAGCGTAGGAGCAGGAATCTGAACTGCATTAGCGCGGTTCAGACGGGCGCGAATCTTGCCCTTGAGTCCCACTGTTGCAGAGGCAGGAAGGGGAGCAGGGAGCGCTTCTGGGGTCTGATGTTGGGTCAGGGTCCACTTCTGCGCTTCTGAGATTGGCTCATGTACTTCAAGCATCTCGCCGTTAGGCATCATCACGAGGCGACCCGTCTCACGGCCATGCAAGACGAGATCACGATCCGCGCGTTGCAGCGATAGGCAGATGCGCTTGGTGACCACGAATGCAATGGGCGGGATGGTGAAGAGACCGATTCGAGTGAACCACATGATTCCATTAATTGTGAGATGGAAGTGGGTAGCGATGATGTCGTTACCGCCGTTAAGGAGTGAGATCAAGATGAAGGTGATCGCTGTGACTCCGAGTGCGGTGCGGTTAGGAGCATTGCGTGGTCGATCGAGCAGATGGTGCTCGCGCTTATCGCCCGTAATCCAGGACTCGATAAATGGATAGAGCGCCATTCCAGTGAAGAGAATTCCAGGAATGATCAGACCCGGAATAAGAATGTTCCACGAGATCGTGTGACCAAATGCGTGAGTCTCGAGTGGTGGTGCTGCGCGGACTAGTCCGTCGAGCCAACCCATGTACCAGTCGGGTTGCGATCCTGCCGAAATCTGACCAGGTGTGTAAGGACCGTAGAGCCAGATTGGGTTGATCGAAGCAACAGCACCCAAGAATGCTGTAACGCCAAAGACTACGAAGAAGAATCCGCCGGCCTTGGCCATGTAAACAGGCATCAATGGATATCCAACAACGTTCTTTTCGGTGCGGCCAGGACCTGGATATTGGGTGTGCTTCTGGTACCAGACCAACATCAAGTGGATGGTGATGAGTGCCAAGAAGAGTCCAGGCAAGAGCAGGACGTGAACAATAAAGATACGTGGGATGAAGGCGGTTCCGGGGAACGGTCCACCGAATGCAAAGAAGGCCAAGTATGAGCCGACTACTGGAATAGCTTGCAGAATGGCTTCAGCGATGCGGATACCAGTTCCAGAGAGAAGATCATCAGGAAGTGAGTAACCCAAGAAGCCTTCGACGATTCCAAATGTCAAAAGTCCGACACCGATCAACCAGTTGAATTCACGTGGCTTGCGATAAGCACCGGTGAAGAAGACGCGGAAGAGGTGAGCGACGATCGCTGACATGAAGATAAGCGCAGCCCAGTGGTGGATCTGACGCATCAAGAGACCACCACGAACATCAAAGGAGAGATGCANTGTTGAGTCATAAGCGGCCGACATATGAATTCCGGAAAGTGGCAGATACGAACCGTGATAGACGACTTCGCGCTGTGAAGGGTCAAACCAGAATGTCAGGAATGTTCCGGTCAGCAAGAGAATGATGAATGAGTACAAGCAGATCTCACCGAGCATGAAGGACCAGTGATCAGGGAAGACCTTTGTGAGGTTCTTCTTCAACCACTTGGCTGCGCCGGTGCGCTCATCAACGTAGTTGGCGGTTGNNCCNGCAANNTTTTGACTCGTCTTCATTATTTATCACCCATGCTAGTTAGTAGTGAGTTATCCATTAGATGAGTTCCGCTCCCAGAAGCTTGGACCTACTGGAACAGTGAATGGTTGCTTTGCGATCAGGTGACCATCGGCATCAACTGTGATTGCAAGTTGTGGGAGTGGGCGAGCTGCTGGACCAAAGATAACTTTTGCAGCGCGTGTCACATCGAATGTCGATTGATGGCAAGGGCAGAGCAGGTGGTGGGTCTGTTGCTCGTAGAGCGCAACTGCGCAGCCCATGTGAGTACAGATCTTCGAGAAGGCGATGATGCCCTCATGTGTCCAGGAGAGGCGCTCTGGATCCAGGTTGAAATCTTCAGGACGTAGGCGAAGCAGAAGCACAGCATCCTTGCCGGTGTTCTCAAGCGTGCGCTCAACCCCTGCTGGAAGTTCAGGAAGGACCTGGGTAACAGCGCCAACTTCGATATCCGAAGCGAGGATTGGCTGACCATCTGGATCGCGCAAGAGGCGAGTTCCAGTAGCCCAATCAGTCTTGTTGAGGTACTCCCCAGGCATAGGGCCGGTGTCGCGAAGGAGCACAAGCGGTGAAAGACCAACTAGGCCAAGGGCCAAACCTAGAGTGCGCTTGATAAGACTGCGCCGTCCAATTCCTGAAGCATCCGCACGCTCTTTAAAAGTGGAAACAAGCTCTTCGCGATCGACTTCTTCAGAGCGAAATTCGTGACGCTCAGCAATAACTTCTTCGTCGGGCATCAGCTTCTTGGCCCATTGGATTGCTCCAAGACCAATAAAGAGCGTCGCAGCTGTTAAGCCAATTCCGAGTAGGAGTTGTTGCAAGTTGGTGCGACCCATGACTGGGAGATAAACGAATGTACTGCTCTTTACATAGATATATGAGGCGATAGTAAGGACAGTTCCGGCGGCAGAGAGCAGGAAAAGAATTGCAACCTGTTGCTCTGCGCGCTTAGCGGCGCGCGGATCGACATCGGCATTGCGATGCACATGCTCTGGAAGACCAGGATCTTGGAAACGCTCAATCTGGTTGCTCATATTATTTCGCCTTCATTGCGAGCCAAGCGGCTGCGCCGATTAGGAGACCAAGTCCAAGGACCCAACCAAGGAGACCTTCTGTAACTGGGCCTACGCGTCCGAGTGATGCACCACCAAGATTCTGCTCGTGATCTGCTGATTGAATCCACTTGATGATGTCGAGCTTCTCTTGCGGAGTGATGGTGGCGTTGGTGAATTTAGGCATGGATTGTGGGCCAGTAACCATCGCTTCGTAAATGTACTTTGGATCAACGCCCATCAGAGATGGTGCGTACTTTCCGTTAGTGAGCGCTCCACCTTGTCCCGCAAAGTTGTGACACATTGCGCAGTTTGTCCTGAACAAGGTACCGCCATTTGCTGCATTTCCATCACGCTCATAGTTGAGAGATTCGTTGGTGACTGCGGCAGGTCCAGGAGCGAGCGAGGCTACATAAGCAGCCAAAGCCGCTGTTTCTTGCGGGTTGTAGAGAGGCTTCTTCTGCATAGCCTGTTGACTCATATCGGCCATTGGCATGCGACCAGTACCCACTTGGAAGTCGACNGCTGCTGAACCGACGCCNATCAGAGAAGGCGCAATGCCNCCACCTTCTGCGTGTAGGCCATGGCAAGAGGAGCATCCACGGAGAAATAGTTCTTTACCTTGAGAGACCAGAGTTGANGTGCCAGAGGCGACNGTCATCTGCGCACTTGGAAGTGCTGATGCGACACCAAATGCTGTCGCAATGGTGAAGAGCGCTGCTACAACCAAGATTGGCCCTGCAATGCGGTGACGGCGGAAGCTAGAGATACGTTTCACTGATAGCTCCTATTTAATCAAGTAGATCGTCGAGAAGAGGGCAATCCAAACAATGTCCACAAAGTGCCAGTAGTACGANACCACAATCGCAGTAGTTGCCTGCGAGTGACCGAACTTGCGAGCCTTNGAAACGCGGATCAACACGATCAAGAAGGCGATCAAGCCNCCGGTTACGTGTAGTCCGTGGAAACCAGTTGTGAGATAGAAGACCGAGCCGTAGGCGCGTGANGAAAGNGAGAGACCNTCGCGGACCAAGTTCGCATACTCATAAATCTGACCGCCNATGAAGAAGGCGCCCATCAAGAAGGTGACGGCGAACCACTCACGCATACCCCACTTAGAAAACTTGTAGAGCGGGCCGGTGCGCTTGTTCTGAAAACGCTCAGCCGCAAATACACCGAACTGGCAGGTTACTGACGAGAGCACGAGAACGGTGGTGTTGATCGCCGCAAACTTAACGTTGAGCATTCCTGTCGACTCGAGCCAGATCTTGGGTCCTTGTACGGCGCGCGTTGTGAAGTACATCGCAAAGAGCGCTGCGAAGAACATAAGTTCGGAGGAGAGCCAGACGATGGTGCCTACTGCCACCAAGTTTGGACGATTGTTCTTGGCCGGGGCTTCTAGTGTGGTCACGCGCGCATTATTCCTGATTTCTCCCACTTTTAAGTAATGAGCGAGTTAACGGGCGTCGGATTCATGGGTGAGTCTGATCACGCGAAAGATAGGATTTAGGGCATGGAACAGAGCGAGATTTCTTGGGATCAGATCGTCGCCCAATTGGCCGACCACGAAGATTTAGGGGCGGCGCAGGCTAAGTGGGCCATGGGCCAGATTCTGGGTGACTTGGCCGATAAGGAAACTATTAAGTCCTTCCTGCTGGGCATTCAAGCGAAGGGCGAGACCCCTCTCGAGGTCGAAGCCCTGGTCGAGGTCATGTTTGAGCATTGCGCCCCCATTTCCGTCCCAGGCAGGGCGGTCGACCCGGTCGGCACGGGTGGCGATGGGGCAAACACCATCAATATTTCGACGACCGCGGCGATCATCGCCAATGCGGCTGGGGCGCGCGTGGTTAAGCACGGTGCGCGTGCAGCTTCTTCAAAATCGGGCGCAGCGGACCTCTTAGAGGCCCTCGGTGTCAATATCGATCTCAACGGCGAACAAGTCGCTGCCTGCGTCGCCGAGTTGGGTATCGGCTTCTGTTTCGCCCCCAAATTCCATCCCGCGATGCGCTTTGCTGCTCCGGCCCGCAAAGAGCTGGGTCAGGCATCTGTCTTTAACATTTTGGGTCCCTTGGCCAACCCGGCTCGTCCCAAGGCGATCTCGCTCGGGGTTAGCAAGGCCAGAGTCATGCCGATCATGGCTGATGTGCTCCTGGATCGTGGCACCGAAGGGTTCTTATTCCGCGGCGATGACGGGATCGACGAGATAACGTTGAGTACGACGACTCAAATCATGCAGATCAGCGCTGCGGGCGTCCGGTCTGAGAGTTTTGACCCACGAGCTCTTGGAATCGCACACGCCCCGATCGAAACTCTGGCCGGTGGGGATTCGGAGTTCAACGCCGCTGTCACCCTACGTATCTTTGAGGGGGAAAAGAGTCCAGCGCGTGACGCCGTGCTCCTCAATGCAGCTGCCGCGCTCGCGGCTTACAAGGGAGATTTTGAGAAGTCAATCACTGAACAGTTGAGCGACGGATATGCGTTGGCGACTGCCGCTGTGGATTCCGGTGCGGCCAAGGAGTCGTTACGCCGCTGGGCAATCTTCACCCAAGGATTTAAATCAGCCTAGGTTCGCGCTTTATCCGCTTTCGGGAAAACTTCTCGAGCTCTCCAAATGTCTGAACTCCAAAACCAGTAAGTCTTTCGATGAGTCCATGCAGGACTTCGACGGTGGTTTGGGCGTCGTCTAGAGCCCTGTGCGTTGGAGTGACTTGAGTATTGAAGAAGACGGCCAAAGTTCCCAACTTGCAATCGGTGACCTCATCTCGGGTGAGGACAGAGCGCGCCAGGCGAACGGTATCTATGACGCGATACTTGGGCCAGGCATACTCAAGTTCACGGCTCGCGGCTTGCAAGAAGCCAATGTCGAAAGGCGCGTTGTGAGCTACCAAGACGCTCTCGGCGGGGGAGCCCACGAACTCGAGAAAAGTTGGAAAAACCTCGTCGATGATCGGCGCCAGGCGCACCATCTCATTATCAATGCCTGTTAGTTCAGTGATGAAGAGTGGAATTGGCGCAAGGGGATTCACAAAACTCTTGAATTCTCCAATGACGACGCCGCCGCGCACTTTAACCGCACCAATCTCGGTGATCACCGCGCCGGCATGGGGACTGCCACCAGTGGTCTCAAGATCGACGACCACAAAGGTGGTCTCGTGTAAGGGCTTAGTCTCCATAGGTCAGTAAGGCTACGCGCTTTGCCTGACATGCATCAGCGCAGCACCAGACCTAAGAAGAAAATGATCGCCATGGTGATTGGCAGTGTCTGCATCAGTCCGCGGAGCGTTGCGACCGTTGCACCAGGGCCGAAGCGGCGTTGATTAAATGCGCCGAGGACAGAGGCGATGACTGGATAGGTGGAGAGTGCGCCAGCTACCTTTGCGCCGACGTGTGGGGCGAGTGCGCTCAGTGAGATCAAAATAGTGAGAGTTACCAAGATGCGAACGGGTAGTTCCCATTTCGGAGTCGCGATCTTTTGGTTAGGCAGGTCGGTCTGCGGCCACCACTTCATGGCAACTAGCCAAATTCCAATCAGAAATAGATCGCTAAAAATCACGGGGACTTTGACACTTGTTACTACGTACCCGGTTGAAAGGCAGACAAGGGTTCCCACAAGAACGGCTGGGAACCACGAAGTACGAAGAGCCGCGAAAGAGTATGACCAGCAGAATGCAATGAGAGCTATCTGACCTAAGAGCACACCATGAGTCGTTCGGCCCGCGAAGGCCACGCCCTCTTGGATGCCGATAATAAGAATGAAGGGACCGGTAGTGATCGGCAGTCCTATTAACCAACCTCCGAAGCGATCTCCAAAGCGACGTTGCAGATAACTGACACTGAGGACAATTACTGGAGCGATTGCGACTTTTAGAAAGAAGAGTGAGGTAAACATCACGGTGGACGATACCCGAGTGCGCCAATAACATTGCCGCATGGCTACAGAGAACGCACCTGCGGGTTGGTTGGAAGATTATTTCGCAGTGGGCGGCGAGCACGCTGATATAGGAATCATCTTTGTGCACGGCTTTACAGGTTCACCAGCCTCCATGCGCCCTTGGGCTGCATTCTTCGAGGAGCGCGGCTACACCGTTTCAGTTCCTCGACTACCGGGTCATGCTACAAAGTGGCAGGATCTCAACAAGGTGAAGTGGCAAGAGTGGCCAGCGAGAGTTCAAGTTGAAGTAGATAAGTTGAAGAAGAGCTGTAAGAAGGTCTTTGTCTTCGGCCTTTCGATGGGTGGAGGCACAACTCTCAACGTCGCTGAAAATAATGATCTTGCGGGAATCTGTCTGGTTAATCCAATGATTCATATCCCGGGAAATCTCATCAAGATTGCGCCGCTACTCGCGATGCTACAACCGGGCCGCTCCTCCGTTGGGGATGACATTAAGAAGCCTGGAATCACCGAATGGGGTTATGACGTTCTCCCAACTAAAGGTGTTGTGCAATTGCACAAGATGCTGAAAGAGACGCGCGCGAATTTGGCGAAGGTAAAGTGCCCAACCCTGTTGTTCCATAGCGTGGATGATCACGTTCTGCCAATTTCAAACTCAAATATCATTATGTCTGAGATCGATAGCATCTCGGGACAGCGCATTGAGCTAACCAATAGTTATCACGTGGCAACTTTGGATTTTGATGCACCGATGATCTTTGCAAATTCTTTAGCTCATGTTCAGCAGTGGAGCTAGATCCGAATACTCTCTTTATAGTTTGTAATCGAATCCAAGAACTCTAGATCGGGTACGCGACCGATCCCGATCTCATTAGGCACCATAAGGTAACCGTCATCCATAACAAATGGTTCAGTAATGTCTCGATGGAAGAATCGACTGGATGCTGAAGTATCTCCTGGAAGAGTGAAGCCGGGCAGCGCAGCCAGTGCGATATTCGCCGCCCGACCAATTCCTGTTTCGACCATCCCGCCACACCAGACGGGGATACCTTCGTTGAGACAGAGGTCGTGAATCTTTACAGCTTCGATGTAACCGCCGACTCGACCGGGCTTGATGTTGATGACGGTAGTCGCTTTGAGCGCTAACGCATCCTCCGCTGAACGCAGAGATGTGATGGACTCGTCGAGACAGATGGGAGTTTCAACCTGGAGGGCGAGTTGGGCATGTCCCAAGATGTCGTGCTCATCGAGTGGCTGCTCAATGAGGAGAAGTTCAAATTGATCGAGTCGAGAGAGCAGCTCGCCATCACTCCGTGAGTACGCCTGATTGGCATCTACTTGTAAGGGAATCTCAGGCCAGGTGCGTCGCACTTCACCCACTGGATCGATATCCCATCCAGGTTCAATCTTTAGTTTGATCCTCTTGTAACCATCGGCAATGTAACCCGCTACCTCTTCGATCAACTGGGGGATAGAAGGTGCGATTCCAACAGAGACGCCGCAAGGGATTCGGGACTTATTTGCTCCCAAGTAGTCGGCGAGGCTGCGGCCCTCGCTTCGCAGTTGGGCATCAAGGAGTGCGGTCTCAAGAGTTGCCTTCGCCATCGGCGAACCCAGGAATGGCGCGAGCAACGGCGCAACATNTTCGGCAGATATATCTGGAGTNTGGAGCAAAGTCGGAATAAGNAAGCGCTTCATNAGGTCGAGNGAGCCGGCGACATATTCAGGGGAGTACAGGGGTTCGGAGAGGGCCACGCACTCTGACCATCCGATAACGCCATCTGCGGTCGTTACCTTGAGCATCAAGACTTCGCGGCCGGTCTGCGTTCCAAAGGAGGTGCGAAAGGGGCGGACTAGTGGCAAGTTAATAGTTCGAAGCTCAAGCTCTGCGATCTTCATCTTTACTCCAATACATATTCGTTGTGGGCGGAAAAGCCGACGACTCGCTTCTTCGTTGCGAAGGCGGAGAGGAATGCTTCACGAACTTCCATGCGGTAGCGGTTGGCAAGTTCTGGATTAGTGCGACGCACCTCAATAATGTCGGTAGGAAGCGGAATTAACTCGGCGTCGTATGGGGGCTCTTCGATCTCAACTCGAGGCGCAGGTTTCTCACCGCTCGTATCCCACCGCACCATTATTCGATCGGATTCGTCTCCGTTATTTAACTCATCAGCCATGTTGCCGTAGAAGTTTGGGTTGTATTCGACGAGATCCGCTCCCAATTTCAAAATATTTAGGCGCGCGTTGCGCCGGACTAAAGGATCAAATGTCCAAGTAATGGATGCATAACCACGATCTTTGGCCCATTGCCACTGATGCATCTTGACCAAGGTGCCAAGACCTTGATCGCGATAGCGCTCGATGAAAGCGGTCATATGAGAGTGCAGATGTATCTCTGGTTCTATTGAAGGGAAGGCGAATGAGGCGCCAACGATCTTGGGGCCGTCAAAGATACCGACGAGGTAACTTCCGCTATGCACTAAGGCTTGTAATAAATTGGCAGTCACTTGAGTTTCATTCATTGCGGGCCAGACAGTGTCGAAGATCATCCGCGCATGAAATTGGTCTTGCAAGCTATGAAGTTCGCGGATCTCGATCATTGCGAAATATTAGTTGGCATTAACGAGAAACGGGTACCTTTACCATGTGAACGCTGGGATTCAACTTTTGCGGATAGTTCCTGCGTTTGCTCTTACGGCTCTCCTTCTTGCCATCGTGCCAGGGCAGGGAGTGGCGATGGTTTTGCGCCAGAGTTTGATCGGTGGCAGGCGCGCCGCCTTCTATTCGGTACTGGGTAACTCCACTGGCCTCGTGACGTGGGGAGCCGCATCCTCGATTGGACTNTCAGCGGTATTTGCGAAATCGCATACCGCCTTCAATATTCTTAAATACGCAGGCGTNNTATTTCTTTTGGGGCTTGCCGTGCAAACGCTCTGGCAGTTGAAGAAGGAGTTTGGAAAATTTGATGTCGATAGTGGGGCCAAGACTGGAGCCGGCGCGGCGTATCGACTGGGACTTCTGACTAACCTAACAAATGTGAAGGCTGCGGTATTTGCTGTGGCATTCATTCCGCAATTTGTTCCGCGTCATTTCTCACTCGGGTGGGGAATCTTCTTGCTCGCTTGCGTGCAGGCCAGCGTTTCAACCTCTTGGTACACATTTCTAATTTTGGCGGTCGATAAATCTGCCGTCTTCTTGGCTCGTCCCAAAGTTCGAAGGACGCTNACCGGAATNTCAGCNGTAGGAATAATCCTCTTGGCTATTGGNTTACTACTTTCGCATCCTCGCTGATCTAAAGCGCGGAGGTTAAGTACTCCACCACATTGGCCGAGGTCCAGCAACCACTGTGCATCGCGCTGAGCTCGGCTGCTCCAGAAAGATCAGAACCCAGAGTTAACAGCGCTGGCTCGTGATAAGTACCCCAACGCACCTGGCCTAGACCAATATTTGCCATCAGTGCATTACAGAGACATTTCACATCCTCTGCTTCTCCGACGCCCCCACCTTTGAATTCAAAGGTATTGATCGGCTCACCGCTACACCGATATCCAATCCCGCCATCTGGTCGGAGGAAGGGAGAGCGCAAGTACCCGAGATCGCACTTTCGAGTACGGGCTTCGTAGACATCAGGATCAGTCGCGGTGCCATTTATCTCGACGACTTTAAAAGGGAATCCTGTTGCGGATGTTTTAGGTTCAGTACGGATCTCGAGGGTTCCTGCGGTGAGCCCTTCAAGAACTTCTTCTCGATGTTCGTCGGTGATGCCCGATTCGCGAGAGAGCGCAAAGAGGGAACCTACCTGTACTCCAACGGCACCCATATCGATTGCTTCACGTACTTTTTCTGGGGTTCCATATCCACCGGCAAGCCAGAAGGGGAGGCCGACCGCCTTTACTTTTTCGATATCTGCTAGATCTTTCTCGGTGAAGGTCACCTGTCCATCAATATCGATATGTTCTTTGCTACGCGGAGGAGCGTTGTGACCTCCTGCGGTAGGTCCTTCAATCACAAATCCATCAGGCCGGGTTGCCTCGTCGCGTGCGAGATAGTTGGCCAAGATGTGTGATGAGACTATTGCTAAGAACTTAGGGCGGTTCAACGTCGCGTAATCGACGCCTTTGATGATGGCGGGGTCAAAGGTGAGAAGGTGAGCTTTATCAGATCCCTCGACCTTGATCTTAAATTGCACGACACTTCCCGCTATGAGGTCGCGAATGAGTTGCGGAACATCAGCAGGAATTCCAGCGCCCATCAATATGTAATCGACATCGGCGAGGATTGCACCGAAGACCGATGCAGGGGTTGCGAGTTGAATCTTCTCAAGAAAATTGATTCCTACAGGACCTTCGGTGTCCCGCTTGGCAAGCGCGACTTCAACAAATGAGGCAACGACCAAGAGCTCTACAGCAAAGGGTGTGGGAGTCAGACTCAGTTTTGGAACATCGAGATAACTTGAATTGGGTTCACGTCCACCCTCAACGAAGTAACGTTGCAATATTTCTGTCACGCACTCTTGATCAGGGAACTTAGATAGCGCCCAACGGATATCTCCATCCACATCGCCGTCTTGCAGGCGACGCGCGAAAACAGAATCTATTGCGGTGCCAGATACGACTCCGAGCTGACCCATATTTGCGACGGCTCGCGCCATTTGAACTGATGAAACACCTATACCCATTCCCCCTTGGATGATGATGGGCAGGTCAAAACTATCGCGTCTATTCACGATTGAAATGTAAGACCGGTCGGAGGGTCTACTGATTAGTAGGGGTAGGGGTAACACTCAATCTGAATTTACGGTGGTGATTGCCCACAAGACGGAGAGAACGATGCCTAGTGCCGCGAGGACGGTCCCTAGTGTGATGCGCTCGTGGAGAAAGAGGGCGGACCAACCCAGAGTCATAATCGCTTGTAACTGTTGCACCTGAGAGCCGTGTGCAACCCCAAGATCCTTGAGGCCCCGGTACCAGGCGAAGAAGCCAAGGTACATAGAGGAGAAGCCGATTCCCAAGAGTCCTGCCAGGGCTTCGGCGTGGAAGGAGTAGTGGTGGTGGGTGTGAGCCCACACAGTTATCGCTCCAACCAAACTCACGGGAGATCCAACGATGACAACCCATGAGATCACCTGCCAGCCCGGCATGTGTTGGGTGAGTCCTGCTCCTTCTACGTAACAGATTGCAGATGCGATCACAGCGAGTATCGTCAAAACATCTGCAATTCCATTCTCGCCCTTGGCCCCACCACGTGAGAGGGCAAAGAGGACGAGCAGAATCGTTCCAAGAGTTGAGGCAATCCAAAATGCTGGCCCAGGGTGACGTCGGTATTTGATGACGGCAATAAGCGCAGTAGCAAGTGGCATCACGGCGGCGATAACCGCAATATGCGCAGAGGTCGAACGTTGCAAGGCTAGGGCTATCAGGATTGGCCACCCAAAGACCGCGCCTAGCGTTGTAAAGAGAACCGGACGCCAGAGAGTGCGAGGCAGTGTTAGCGCTCCTGCTCGCGCCATCAGTGGGAGAGCCACNGTAAGCGCAATCAATGGTCTNGCAAAAGCAGTGAAGAGAGGGTCATACCCGCGAAGCGCTAACTTTGTCATCGGGAGAGAAGCAGAGAACAAGAAGACTCCGAGGAATGCGAAAGCTAATCCATTCTTCTGAACTCTTGAGAGCGACATTACTCGCTTCGATTCGCAGCGAGCTTTGAAAGTAGACCTTCTTTTACCTGCGGCCATTCGGATTTTAGAATGGAGAAGTACGCAGAGTCTCGCCAACTTCCATCTGCACGCTTCATGTGGTGCCGTAGCACTCCTTCAAATATAGCGCCGAGGCGGAGAATTGCAGTTCGCGATCGCTCATTCAGCGCATCCGTCTTGATTGTGACGCGCTCAACGCCACGATCTTCGAAGGCTTCAGTCAGCATCAGAATTTTGCATTCAGTGTTAACAAATGAGCGCCAATATTTCTTAGCGTAAAAAGTTGATCCAACTTCAAGCGAATTGTGTTGCGGATTCAAATCTATGAATGACGTGGTACCCACTGCAAGACCAGAGCTCTTCACAATGACTGCGTGAGCCACTCGATCGCCCTCTTTTGTCTCCGCTATGTAACCGCGGAGGACCTTCGCTAGATCTTCAAGGCTAGTCGGAGGTGCAAAGTTCAACCAACGAAAGACTTCTTGATCGAGACCAATCTCCGAACATATTTCGGATATATGCCTCTCTTCCAGGACCTCTAAACGTAGGTGAGCGGATTCCATGGATGGAGGGTAGTAGCGTTATTAGGCAATTCGAAGATAATTGGTGCATGACGCAACCTACGAAGTTAAAAACCTTTCTCTGGTACAACAATGGAATGCAAGAAGCTCTTAACTTCTACAAGCAGACCTTCGGCGAGCAGATGGAGGTTGCTGAAGAGATCTTGACCGCTGAGCATCTCTTCACCGCTGAATTTTCAATATTCGGCCATGAATTCATTGGAATGAATACTCCCGGGGGAGAAACCTTCAACAGTTCAATATCTCTCGCGTTAGGAGTCGATGGCCAAGAGGAGGTCGACCGCATTTGGGAGGCTATAACTCGCGAGGGCGCCCCTGGACGTTGTGGTTGGTGCACCGATAAGTGGGGAGTTAGTTGGCAGGTTATTCCCTTTCAGATGCGGGGATTCCTGGGCCACCTTGATCGCTCGAAGGCGGAGCAAAATTTGGGCGCGATGATGCAGATGTCGAAGATTCAGCTATCTGAGTTTGTCGAGTAGGCCTGCAACAGCCCGTTCAATCATTCCAAGTACCTCTTGGAAAGAGTCAATCTCTTCACCCCAAGGATCGGGAACCTCTAACTCGCCGCCGGCTCGCGAGACGGGATCTATGTTGCCAAGGGCCGGGTCGAATTGTCTGAGCATCATCACTTTATCGCGATCGGTCTCACTCTTTGCGGCGGTCAAAACCATTGCACGATTAGAGAGATCCATCGCCAAAATCAAATCCTGCTCTTGGAAAGATTTAGGATTGAATTGCGAGGCAAGGTGATCGTAGCGATAGCCGGCGAGCTCCCATGTCTTCTTACTTAGGCGATGCGCACCTTCGCCGATGTGGTAATTGGATGTTCCACTGCTCGAAACCCTGATGGTCGGATTCTTAAAGTGTGCGGACTCGCGCTGGAGCACCGCGGCTGCCATAGGGGAGCGACAGATNTTTCCNAGACAGACCATCTCGATTGCGATCTCTGANTTTCCTTTTAGAGATTCTAANTAATNAGAGTTCACTTCTAAATTCTAGTTGAGAGCCCAGTGCCTACAACTCTGCGATTTGAGCAGAGATCAATTCAACGTCCTCAAGATCNGTTTCGAGGGCAAGCTCTTGCATCGCCATGGTCTTGTAATGTTCAAACTCTGCGTGTTTGCCCGCGCACTTATAAGCACGAGCGACACCCTCCTTGAGACTGGCCCTTAACCACGCTGGGAAGCCTTCCTCTTTATGGGAGATGGCACCCAAGGCAAATTCGACTGCGAGGCGTGGCTCGTTAAATTGCACGTAGATCCGACTCATTAACCAATCCGAGAGAGCGAACTGTTGCTCACCTCCAACGAGCCTCCAATGGTGGCGAGAGGTAAAGGCAGCTTCCAAGAGTTCATGATCTTGTTCCGGGGTTCTGTCGATGTAAAGCAAATCCTGAGCGCGGTTATAGGCTGCAATGGCTATCGCACGATCTTCGGAGTTGGACACGTGGCACCTCCTTGGTTCGTTAAAAGCGTACTGGAACTATCTAGATAAATGTCGGGTAAACCTATTGTTCACTCGACTGCCGCGCGCTTACCCTCAGCCATGGCGCTACTTCTCAAGGCAAAGCGAGCTGGATCAGTTCCTGCCGCAATCTTCTTTGTCCTCTTCTTCACACTCTTCTCACTTTTAGGGAGCGTCTTCCTCTCTGTAGGCACGGGCAACCCGGTCAACAAGGTGACCCACTCGCTTCTTTCGAGCCAGAGTTTCAAGACGGATGCTGGCACCTATTTCGTCTCAAAGGCCTTGGAGAGTGCGAAAGGAGATGAGCGCTCTTTGCTTCTCAAGAAGGGGCCGCAGATCTCTCAGACCGTTACCTCCATCTTGAGTAATCCGATCTTTAAGAGCGAGATAGATCAGATCAGCAATATCGCCTACACCTACTACACCAGTGGAAACCAGACGAAACAGACGATTGATGTAAAGCCCGTGGTCCAACTAGCACTCTTAGGGTTGGAAGCAGTCGATCCACAATTTCGCCAATTGAATAAAGAGCTCGCGAAGATCAAACCAATCACCTTGAAACCTCAAACCAATGGTCCGAGCGCCTCTAAGGTGAAATCCAACTTCAAATTAGGAGTCCTCGCCCTACTCGTGCTCTCACTTCTAACTCTTGGTTTGTACCTTCTCTTCGCTAAATCAGCCAAGGCTGCTCTTCGTACCTTGGGCATCATTCTCATGAGTGAAGGCTTCTTTCTTGTCGTCATTGAAGTTGTCGCAAGTGCGGTTGTGAAGAGTCAGGCAACGAAAGCCACGGAATCCTTGGCGCGTGAGGCTATTCCGATCGGAGCTCATCCTCTTCTCGCGCCGCTAACTTCGGTCGGAATTCTTGAGTTACTTCTTGGGGGAGTTCTACTTGCTCTTTCTTACGTAAGGACTCGGAGCAAACCTGCAGTAACTAATAATCCCTAACGTGAGTGCACGTAGACCGTAAGCGAAGACATCACGGTAGAGACCGCGATGGAGAGAAGAAGTAGCCCAAATATTCTCGTAAGAACCGTTAGTCCCTGAGTACCAAGTCCGCGTTCTATGGGCGCTGCCGCCAAGAGAAGCACTCCGGTTAATGCGGCCAGAATGAGGATGATGACAAGGTCGGCGATTCTGACATTTCCCTTGTCCGTGTTTCCAATGGCAATTACGGTGGCAATTGCTCCGGGCCCGGCCATGAGCGGAATTGCGAGCGGCACAACTATCGCTCCCGAACTGTGAGCTTCAAAGATTGAGTTCTTCTTGCCCATCACCATGCTCCAGCCGATTGCACCGATCACAAGTGCGCCTGCCACTCGAAAAGCCTCTATCTGAATGCTAAGGAGGCGCAGGATGATGTCTCCAACAAAATATGCGATGAGAAGGGTCGCACCAGAGACCGCCGCGGTCTGCATCGCAATCACACGGCGTTGCTTTGGCGATCGTCCTTCAGTCAAGGTGAGAAAAACAGGAATCGAGGTAATTGGACTGACAATCGCAAAGAGTGCGACGAGGGTTGTTACATCACCGCTGATCTTCAAGAGCCATCTCGCAGTTGTGCGAGCGACGAATATGAAAAATGAATGTCACTGAAAGTGACGTCGCAACCATTTCCGATCGGTGCCTGCGCAACAAATCCCACCTGATGGTTTTCGATCCCACTGCCAAGGGCGAAGACTCGAATCAACTTCCAGACTGCGCCATCTGTTGATGCGTGAAAGGCATAAACCTCGCCTATCCGAGAGATTCTTAACCACACCTCATTAATGGGAAGGGTGAATGAATTGACGTCATCGGAAGCACCTCTGGTCACCACTGAAACAACCATTGCCTCTTTGTCGGGTGAGAACTCAAAGCAAAGTTTCGCCCAGGTCTTCGGATTTGCCCAAATGAGGAGCACGCCTGCGTCGTAATCAGAATCGAACTGCACTGCCACCTTTGCACTGATCTGGAAGTCCTTAGATTCAGGACTTCCTAGAAGGGTGAGAGCATTGAGCGTTGCCGGTGCATCCTCAGCCAATCCATCTTTTGGATTGCAGTAAAGATCGGTCTGGGGGAGCGCTGTTACGGTCAATGATTCGGGGGCACTCGAGATCTTCCAACGACCTTCGGAAGATGGGGTTAGTGCGAAGGGGATTTGGACGAAGGATTCCATTCCCTCATCATACGAAGGTCAGCGTTCAAAGTATGGCCTTACTTATGCATTTTCCTTTTTTGACGAATTNCTAAGCGATGAGTGGCGGCTCGGGTATCGATTGCAGGTTCTCCTCCATCCACTCCGCCGCTTCTACGCAATCGCGACCCAGGGAGCGGATGTCATCAGCCCAGTAGGTTTCCAGGGCACTGACTTCAGCTCCACTGGAGTATTTGTTCATCCCTTCAAAGGCCACCCAGACTCTGACCAGACTTTCGTGCTCTCCCGGAAGGGTTCCAAATCCCTTCCAGTGGATTGTGAACTCATCCTCAATCTCTTTAATGGGGTGAATTTCCACGCACCATTCTGGGCAGTAAGGACCTTTTGAAGTTGGCATGAATATCCCTCAACCTCTAATCCGCGTCCGACGCTAGTTTGAAATAGCGCACACGATTGAGATGTAGTTAATTTTGATCTGATACGGGAACCTACCGCTGGGGATGGGAAAGGTCTGCAGAATTTCCCTTCTCAAAACCTTATGTTTTCCTAACAATGCGAGGAAGAAAAACTTGGTGGACGATACTGGGATCGAACCAGTGACCCCCACAATGTCAATGTGGTGCTCTACCGCTGAGCCAATCGTCCAGGTAGATGGGGAATCTTACACTCTCCCGAAGTCATCATCGACACG
>Ga0007869_1000092_pt1 | contig 17411 bp, 13 predicted proteins | sample CryBogCBH03Jun09_FD_55001 | JGI IMG/M metagenome (GOLD analysis project Ga0007869, IMG submission 55001) | Freshwater microbial communities from Crystal Bog, Wisconsin, USA - CBH03Jun09 | ecosystem: Environmental > Aquatic > Freshwater > Lake | place: Crystal Bog, Wisconsin, USA | collected... | reverse complement strand
GCGGCTTCAGCAACTGGTTCTGCTGGGGCTGCTGCAACTTCTGCTACAGGTGCTGCTGCTGGAGCGGGTGCCCCGGCTGCCTTTTGTGCTGCTACGGCACCTAATACGCGAGCCATTGCAGATACTGGGGCCAACATAACGCCCAACAACTGCGATAACAACTCGTCGCGACTTGGAATTGTTGCGAGGGCTTTAACGCCAGCCACATCCAACAACTTGCCGTTGTATAAGCCAGCAGTGATGACTAGCTTGTCTTGAGTCTTTGCAAATCCTTGCAGTACTTTTGCCGAAGCAATTGGATCTGCAGAGATGCCATAGATCAAGGGGCCAACCATCGAATCAGCAAGAGGCTCAAACTGTGTGCCTTGTGCAGCACGACGCGCCAATGTGTTCTTCAAAACGCGAAGATATACACCTTGACTACGAGCGCTAGCACGCAGCTTTGTCAATTCCTCAACTGGAATACCACGGTATTCAGCGAGAACGACAGTTTGGGCTCCAGCCAATTGAGCGCCGACATCAGCAACGATTGCTTTTTTGTCTTCTACATTCAAAGGCACGGTTTAACTCCATAAAAACCAACTGTTTCCAGTTGGGGTTACACACCAGCGTCTGATTGTTCAATCACAAGAAAGTCTTGCGAAATCTTTTCAGGGTCGCCATCTGCGCTGGCTATTACTTTCGTAACGATTAAGAATTAACTCTGTATAAGCAACTAATTCACCAACGGTCTTTGATGTTCGACTCACGCTCAAAGAGCAAGAGTCGACCCAAAGTTCCTTTTTGCTACAAGCGTATTACTGAGCTGCCTGTAACGATGCTTGGTCTACACGTACGCCTGCACCCATGGTGCTGCTTACGGCAACCTTCTTTAAATAAATACCTTTTGATGCAGGTGGCTTCGCTTTATTCAAAGCCTCGAGCAATGCAAGTAAGTTAGATTTCAATGCAGTTGGCTCGAATGAACGACGGCCAATGCTTGCGTGCACAATACCGGCTTTGTCCACACGGAACTGAACTTGACCAGCTTTTGCATTTTTAACTGCAGTCGCTACATCAGGAGTTACCGTTCCAACTTTTGGATTTGGCATCAAACCACGTGGGCCCAATACTTGACCTAAAGTACCAACAATTTTCATTGTGTCTGGGGATGCAATCAAAATATCGAAATCGATTTTGCCGCCTTTAATTTGTTCAGCAAGTTCTTCCATGCCAACAATTTCTGCACCAGCAGCTTTAGCTTGTTCAGCCTTCTCGCCTTGAGCAAAAACAGCAACACGAACGTGCTTACCTGTACCAGCTGGGAGCACAACTGCGCCACGCACAACTTGGTCAGATTTCTTAGCGTCAATACCCAATTGAACAGCAACGTCGATAGACTCATCGAACTTAGCAGTTGCACACTCTTTAACAAGGTTCAATGCATCTTCTAGCGAATAGAATTTGTTGCGATCAACTTTAGATTGAATTGCTTTTACGCGTTTAGATAACTTAGTCATGATTAGAGACCTTCCACTGTGATGCCCATGGAGCGGGCGCTACCAGCGATAGTTCTAACAGCTGCATCCATATCGGCTGCTGTCAAATCTGGCATTTTTGCTTTAGCGATTTCTTCCGCTTGAGCACGAGTAATTTTTCCTACCTTGTCGGTATGGGGACGTGGTGATCCTTTTTCGATCTTGGCAGCCTTCTTAATCATGATGGTTGCTGGAGGAGTCTTCATGATGAATGTGAAGCTCTTATCAGCGAACGCTGTAATCACGACTGGAATTGGAAGGCCTGGCTCCATGCTCTGAGTTTGAGCATTGAACGCCTTACAGAATTCCATAATATTGAGACCGCGCTGACCCAAAGCTGGGCCTACGGGTGGTGATGGATTTGCTTTACCTGCAGGGATCTGCAGCTTAATAAAGCCAATAATCTTCTTTGCCATTTGTTGCTCCTAAAAGCGCGCCTAACCTCATTAGGAAAGACCGCTGTTGAGTAAACGCTTCGCTAGTTTTTGGCTTTCTAGCTCCGCTCCTCGGTTATTACTAACCACTTACAACTACTGCAAAACACGGCTAAAGCCCTGTTTTTACATCTTTTCTACTTGGCCGAACTCCAGCTCAACTGGGGTACCGCGGCCAAAAATTGTAACAGAAACGCGCANTCTTGACTTCTCATAATTGACTTCTTCAATATTTCCGTTGAAATCAATAAATGGGCCTTCTTTAACGCGCACAATCTCACCAACCTCAAATAGGGTCTTAGGCTTAGGTTTATCAACCCCAGCCTGCATTTGATCCATGATTTTGGCTACTTCAGCCGTAGAAATAGGGCTTGGACGGTTTCTGACGCCACCAACGAAACCAGTCACTTTTGGTGTGTTTTTCACCAAATGCCAGCTCTCGTCGGTCATTTCCATCTCAATCAGGACGTAGCCTGGGAAGAAACGACGCTCAGAAACAGCCTTTTGACCAGATTTGATCTCAACAACCTCTTCGGATGGAACCAAAATACGGCCAAATTTTTCAGGCATACCAGAACGACCGATGCGCTCTTCTAAGCCTCTTTTCACNCTTTTTTCCATACCGGAGTAAGCATGAATAACGTACCAGCGCATATTGTTAGCCGCTTGTGGGTTTGTAGCCAATTCAGAATCAATCATTTTTCTTACTCACTTCCAGCCAAGAAAGACTGAAAAAACTAGCCATTCAATTAATTTGTCTGCCATCCACAGAAATAGGGACATGATCAGAACAAAACCAAATACGACCATTGTCATTTGGGTGGTCTCTTTACGAGTTGGCCAAACAACTTTCTTTACTTCGTACCAGGAATCTTTTGCGTAGGCGATAAAGCGACGCCCATCTGGTGAAACGGCCACAATGAAAACTGCTGCAGCAATACCGCCAAACAAAACCGCCACGCGCACCAATAAAGATTGGTCAATGAGCGTGTAGTAAAGCACTAACGCTGCAACGACAATTAAAGCAGCGAGTCCGGAGACCCAGCTGCTCTTTTCTTCAGAGTGACCTGCTGTATGTTGTGACATATTACTTTCAGTTCAAATCGTGGCAGGGGCGGAGGGCATCGAACCCCCAACCTTTGGTTTTGGAGACCAACGCTCTGCCAATTGAGCTACACCCCTTTATTAAAACTACTTAAGCCAAAATCTTTGCAACCACACCGGCGCCAACNGTACGGCCACCTTCGCGGATCGCAAAACGTAAACCTTCTTCCATCGCGATTGGGGCGATGAGTTTTACGGTAATTGAAACGTTATCACCAGGCATAACCATTTCTTTGTCTTTTGGCAACTCGATCGAACCTGTTACGTCCGTAGTACGGAAGTAAAACTGTGGGCGATAGTTGTTAAAGAATGGTGTATGACGGCCACCTTCATCTTTACCCAAGATATAAACCTCGGCTGTAAAGTGAGTATGTGGGGTGATTGAACCTGGCTTAGCCAATACTTGGCCGCGCTCAACTTCTTCACGTTTTGTACCGCGTAACAAGATACCAACGTTATCGCCTGCTTGACCTTGGTCGAGCAATTTGCGGAACATTTCAACACCAGTACAAGTGGTTTTGAGGGTTGGCTTGATACCGATGATTTCAATCTCTTCGCCAACTTTAACAATACCGCGCTCGATACGACCAGTCACTACAGTACCGCGACCAGAGATAGAGAACACATCTTCTACAGGCATCAAGAAGGCACCGTCAATAGCACGTTCTGGAGTTGGAATAAAAGTATCCAAAGCTTCAGCCAATTTCATAATGGCTTCTTTACCCATTGGGCCTTCGTCGCCTTCAAGGGCTAACTTAGCAGAACCACGGATGATTGGTGTGTCATCGCCAGGAAATTTGTATTTAGAAAGAAGTTCACGAACTTCCATTTCGACGAGTTCTAACAACTCTTCATCATCGACCATATCGCATTTGTTCAAGAACACGATGATGTAAGGAACACCAACTTGGCGTGCCAAGAGGATATGTTCACGCGTTTGTGGCATTGGGCCGTCAGCAGCTGAACATACCAAAATAGCGCCGTCCATCTGGGCAGCACCAGTAATCATGTTCTTAACGTAGTCAGCATGTCCTGGGCAATCAACGTGTGCGTAGTGACGATTAGCTGTCTCATACTCAACGTGCGCAGTATTAATCGTAATACCACGTGCTTTTTCTTCAGGCGCAGCATCGATCTGATCGTATGCTTTTGCTTCGCCACCAAATTGCTTAGAAAGCACTGTAGCAATCGCTGCAGTTAAGGTGGTTTTACCGTGGTCAACGTGACCAATAGTGCCTACGTTTACGTGCGGTTTTGTCCGCTCAAACTTTTCTTTTGCCATTTTTTGTCTGCCTTCTTTAGCTAGTCAATATTCAAAAATATGTGGATAAATTACTTCGCTTTAGCAGCCATCACTGCTTCAGCTACGTTTTTAGGTGCTTCTGTGTAATGCTTAAATTCCATGGTGTAGGTAGCGCGACCTTGGGTCAACGAGCGCAAGCCAGTTGAGTAACCAAACATCTCTGCTAATGGCACTTCNGCACGTACGATCTTGCCGCCGCCTGGAATGTCATCCATACCTTGCAAAATACCGCGACGTGATGAGAGGTCACCCATTACGTTACCCATGAAATCTTCTGGTGTTTCAACTTCAACGGCCATCATTGGCTCGAGCAATACTGGTGATGCTTTGCGCATACCGTCTTTGAATGCCATTGAACCCGCCATCTTAAATGCGTTTTCATTGGAGTCAACGTCATGGTATGAACCGAAGAACAATGTTGCCTTGATATCTACAACTGGATAGCCAGCCAAAATACCGGAGTTCAATGTTTCGCGAATTCCTTTTTCTACAGCAGGAATGTATTCACGAGGAACTACACCACCTTTAATAGCGTCAATGAATTCAAAACCTTTACCTGGTGCTTGTGGCTCAAGCTTCAATACCACGTGACCATACTGTCCACGACCACCAGATTGCTTAACAAACTTACCTTCGATTTCTTCGCAAACTTTACGAATGGTTTCGCGGTACGCAACTTGTGGCTTACCAACAGTAGCTTCAACACCAAATTCGCGACGCATACGGTCAACCAAAATTTCCAAATGGAGCTCGCCCATTCCAGAAATAATAGTTTGGCCAGACTCTTCATCCGTTTTAACGCGGAATGATGGATCTTCTTGTGCCAAACGATTCAAAGCAAGACCCATTTTTTCTTGGTCTGGTTTTGTCTTTGGCTCAACTGCTTGGGAAATCACTGGCTCTGGGAATACCATGCGCTCCAAAATCACGATGCTATCTGGATCACACAATGTTTCGCCAGTAGTTGCATCTTTCAGACCAACTGCCGCTGCGATATCGCCTGCGTAAACTTCTTTGATTTCTTCACGTTGGTTTGCATGCATTTGCAACAAACGGCCAACACGTTCTTTCTTACCCTTAATTGGGTTGTAGATTGTGTCGCCAGACTTCATCATTCCTGAGTACACGCGGAAGAAAATAAGTTGGCCAACGAATGGGTCAGTCATGATCTTAAATGCCAATGCAGAGAATTTCTCATCATCGGCTGCTTTACGCGTTGTAGGAGTTCCGTCTTCCAGTTCGCAAGGAACTGGTGGAACATCCAATGGGGAAGGCAGCAACTCTACTACTGCATCCAACATCGCCTGAACACCTTTGTTTTTGAAAGCTGTTCCGCACATCATTGGAATGATTTCATTAGCAATCGTGCGTTGACGCAATGCTGCTTTAATTTCTTCTTCGGTTAGCGCTTCGCCACCGAGGTACTTTTCCATCAACTCTTCTGAGCTTTCAGCGGCAGCTTCTAACATCTTCTCGCGCCACTCTTCAGCAGATGCTTGTAATTCTGCAGGAATTTCTTCGTAGTTAAATTTGGTACCTTGTGAAGCCTCATCCCAATAGATGGCCTTCATTTTTACCAAGTCCACAACGCCTTTGAAGTTTTCTTCAGCGCCAATAGGAATCTGGATCAAGATAGGGTTTGCTTTCAAACGCAACTTCATCTGGTCGTAGACCTTGAAGAAGTTAGCACCTGTACGGTCCATCTTGTTCACGAATGCTAAACGTGGAACTTGATACTTGTTTGCTTGACGCCAAACAGTTTCAGATTGTGGCTGTACACCACCAACTGCACAGTAAACCATGCAAGCACCATCAAGAACGCGCATTGAACGCTCAACTTCAATAGTGAAGTCTACGTGTCCTGGGGTATCAATAATATTGATGCGGTGCTCAGCAAAATTACCAGCCATGCCCTTCCAAAAGTGGTGGTAGCAGCAGAAGTAATCGTGATACCACGCTCTTGCTCTTGCTCCATCCAGTCCATGGTAGCTGCGCCATCATGCACTTCACCAATTTTGTGATTAACACCGGTGTAGAACAAAACACGTTCTGTAGTTGTTGTTTTGCCTGCGTCAATATGCGCAGAGATACCAATATTGCGATATCTGTCGATTGGGGTTTTACGTGCCACTGTTGGTGCCTTTTCTTTGCTATTCGATTAGAAGCGGAAATGTGAGAAAGCTTTATTAGCTTCAGCCATACGGTGAACTTCTTCACGCTTCTTCATTGCGCCGCCACGACCTTCAGCAGCTTCTAATAATTCGTTGGCCAAACGTTGGGCCATAGATTTTTCGCCACGCTTTTTAGCGGCTTCGCGCACCCAGCGCATTGCCAAAGCAGAACGGCGTGATGGGCGAACTTCAACAGGAACCTGGTAGTTAGCGCCACCAACACGACGGCTCTTCACCTCAACCATTGGCTTAACGTTGCCCATAGCTGTTGAGAAAACTTCGAGTGGTTCTTTGTTTGCTTTTTTCTCGATGTGATCAAAGGCACCGTAAACGATACGCTCTGCAACCGACTTCTTGCCGTCCAACATGAGGACGTTCATGAATTTTGCTACTTCTACATTGCCGAATTTTGGATCAGGCAGGATTTCCCGTTTGGGAACTTCGCGACGACGTGGCATAACTATTCCTTCAGTTCAGTTAGGGGTGGTCCACATGGATCACCCGCTCCGGTTGCCCTACTATCTAAGAAAAATTTCTTAGACGGAACAACCACTTACTTGTCTTTTAAGTCTGACAAACAATGACTTGCTACAAAAACTTCAAGCGGCTATTAAGCTGCTTTCTTGGCGCGCTTAGCACCGTACTTGGAACGAGATTGCTTACGGTCTTTAACACCTTGCAAGTCAAGTGAGCCACGAACGATGTGATAACGAACACCTGGCAAATCTTTTACACGACCACCNCGNATCAACACTACTGAGTGTTCCTGGAGGTTATGGCCTTCACCNCCAATGTATGAAATCACTTCAAAACCATTGGTTAAGCGAACNTTNGCTACNTTACGCAGCGCAGAGTTNGGCTTTTTAGGNGTTGTTGTNTATACNCGTGTGCATACACCACGGCGCTGCGGGCTGTTTTGCAGCGCAGGGCTNTTNCTTTTAACGGTCAGCCGNNTTCTTGGCTTGCGTAATAATTGATTAATTGTTGGCATAAAAATAGCTCGGTTAGTACTTCTTTGTTGCTTTCTTCAAGAAAATCAATGACTTAGATAATTTCTAGGTCAAAAAGACCCTCTTCTGAATCAGTAGAACTCAGCATTCTAGCTTGGCCAGCCTTTTCCGTCAACCTAATGGGGAAAAAGCTGGCCATTTCTGGCCAAAAACACCAAATTAGCTTGGATCAGCCTCCCCAGCAGGAGCAATCACTTCAGCCTCTATTTCTAAAGGCATATCAACCATTGCTTCCTCTTCGGCGGCAATCATTTGAGCGCGATCACGTTCAAATTGCTCTCTGACCTTGCGTGCACGGCGATAAGCCAAGCCGGTACCAGCAGGGATCAGNCGACCAATAATGACGTTTTCCTTGAGGCCACGGAGTGTATCGGTCTTGCCCATAATGGCNGCTTCGGTCAATACACGGGTGGTTTCTTGGAAAGAAGCCGCTGAAATGAAGCTNTCTGTCGACAAGGACGCTTTAGTAATACCCAGTAATACGTTCTCAAATTGAGCTGGGCGCTTACCTGCAGCAATCACTAAATCGTTCGCATCATACAGTTTTGAACGTTCAACTTGCTCACCAGTGATGTAGGCAGTATCGCCACCATCAGTAATTTGCACGCGACGCAACATTTGACGCACGATGACTTCAATGTGCTTGTCATTAATCTTCACGCCTTGCAAACGGTAAACGTCTTGAACTTCGTCAACGATGTAGATAGCTAATTCTTCAATACCTCTGAGTGTCAAGATATCGTGTGGATCGGCTGGGCCTTCCACAATCATCTCGCCCTTATTCACAACTTGACCGTCATGAACCAGAACTTGTTTCTCTTTAGGAATCAAGAATTCATTCGCTTCACCATCCATATCGGTAATCACCAAACGTTGTTTACCTTTGGTTTCTTTACCGAAGGAAACTGTTCCTGTGACTTTAGCCAATACAGCGGCATCTTTTGGTGAACGTGCTTCGAACAATTCAGCAACGCGCGGCAAACCACCGGTAATGTCGCGTGTCTTCTGTGATTCGATTGGAATACGCGCCAATACTTCACCAACCTCAACCTTCTGGCCATCTTTAACAGTAATCAAAGCGCCAACTTGCAGGCCAATGTTTACTGGATGATCAGTGCCAGCGATCAATACTTCTTCGCCTTTAGCATCGATTAAGTTAATGAATGGACGAACACCCTTGCTAGCAGCACTACGACGCTTGCCATCAATTACTACGAGGGTAGAGAGTCCGGTTACCTCATCAACCTGCTTAGCTACTGTGACGCCTTCTTCAACGTTGTCGAAGCGAGCGATACCAGCGTACTCAGAAATGATTGGACGGGTTAATGGATCCCATGTTGCCAAGCTTGCACCAGCCTTGACTGCAGCACCTTCTTTTAATGACAGGGTTGCACCGTAAGGCACTTTATGACGTTCGCGCTCACGACCATTGTCATCAACGATCAAGGCTTCGCCAGAACGTGAAATCACGATCTGCTCGCCCTTCGCGTTCTTAACAACACGCATTGTGCCGGAGAACTTCAAAGCACCATTTGACTTGGCTTCAATATTGCTTGCAACCAAAGCACGTGACGCTGCACCACCAATGTGGAAAGTACGCATGGTCAACTGTGTTCCTGGCTCACCGATAGACTGAGCAGCAATAACACCAACCGCTTCACCAACGTTTACCAAACCACCGCGACCTAAATCACGTCCATAGCACTTAGCGCACAAGCCAAAGCGAGTTAAGCAAGACAATACTGTGCGAACTTTAACTTCGTCGATACCCAATGCAACGATTTGATCTACATGATCTTCGTCAAGCAAGGTGTCATTGGGAACGATGACTTCCTGTGTATCTGGGTGAACGACATCACCGATACATACACGACCCAAAATACGATCGCGCAATGCTTCGATAATTTCGCCGCCTTCAACAAGCGCCTTCATCGTTACGCCAGAAGTGGCTCCGCAATCATCTTCGATCACGACGAGATCTTGAGTAACGTCGCACAAACGACGCGTCAAGTAACCCGAGTTAGCAGTCTTAAGCGCAGTATCAGCCAAACCTTTACGAGCACCATGAGTTGAGATGAAGTACTGCAAAACGTTCAAACCTTCACGGAAGTTCGCAGTAATTGGGGTTTCAATGATGGAGCCATCAGGCTTAGCCATCAAACCACGCATACCAGCCAACTGACGAATCTGCGCAGCAGATCCNCGCGCACCAGAATCCGCCATCATGTAGATGGAGTTAAAGGATTCTTGACGCACAGTTTTACCGTTACGGTCGAGTACGTCAACGTGTGACAACTCATCCATCATGGCTTTACCAACTTGGTCACCAGCGGCGCCCCAAATATCAACCACGTTGTTATAACGNTCTTGATTGGTTACAAGGCCTGACATGAACTGCTTGTCATATTCCTTAACCTTATTAGAGGCTTCAGTGATGATGCGCTCTTTAGAGCTAGGAATCAGCATATCGTCGATCGCAACCGAGATACCGGCGTTAGTCGCCAAGCGGAAACCGGACTGCAAGAGGCGGTCAGCAAAAATAACAGTTTCACGAAGACCGCACTTACGGAATGAAGTGTTGATCAAACGTGAGATTTCTTTTTTCTTCANAGGCTTGTTAATTTCCTCGAAAGTCATGCCTTTAGGCAAAATTTCTGANAGGATTGCACGGCCAACTGAAGTTTGATAAATCACAGTTCTTTCAGCAAAACGGGCATCGCCCTCTGCTTTCTTATCAATGATTTCATGCTCAGTGATACGCACAGCAACGCGGGAGGCCAATTCAACCTGGCCAGCTTCGTATGCGCGCACTACTTCAGTAATATTAGCGAAAACCATGCCTTCGCCTTTACCGTTGATCTTGTCACGAGTTGCATAGTACAGACCCAACACAACGTCCTGTGAAGGAACGATTGATGGCTCGCCGTTAGCTGGGAACAATACGTTGTTCGAAGCCAACATCAAGGTACGTGCTTCCATTTGCGCTTCGAGCGACAAAGGAACGTGAACCGCCATTTGGTCACCGTCAAAGTCGGCGTTAAATGCCGCGCAGACTAATGGGTGNAATTGGATCGCTTTGCCTTCAATCAGCATTGGCTCGAAAGCCTGAATACCAAGGCGGTGCAATGTAGGCGCACGGTTCAGCATGATTGGATGTTCACGAATCACTTCTTCGAGAATGTCCCAAACGATTGGAGTCTGACTTTCAACTTCTTTCTTCGCAGCCTTAATAGTGGTTGCGATTCCCAAAGTTTCGAGCTTGTTATAAATAAATGGCTTGAACAATTCCAAGGCCATCAATTTTGGCAAGCCGCACTGATGCAATTTCAATGTAGGACCAACCACGATGACTGAACGACCTGAGTAGTCAACACGTTTACCCAACAAGTTTTGACGGAAACGACCGCTCTTACCTTTAATCATCTCGGCCAAGGACTTGAGCGGACGCTTGTTAGCGCCAGTCATAGCCTTACCGCGACGACCGTTATCAAGCAACGAGTCAACCGCTTCTTGCAGCATGCGTTTTTCGTTACGAACAATNATCTCTGGTGCGCGCAACTCTAACAAACGCTTTAAGCGGTTNTTACGGTTAATAACGCGACGATAGAGGTCGTTCAAATCAGAGGTAGCAAAGCGACCGCCATCCAATGGCACCAATGGGCGCAATTCAGGTGGCAATACTGGCAATACTTCCATGATCATCCAGTCAGGCTTAATACCTGAAGTCTGGAACGCCTCGAGCACTTTTAAGCGCTTAGCGTATTTCTTAATCTTGGCATCACTACCAGTAGCTTTTAAGTCAGCACGAATAGTCTCAACTTCACGATCGATATCAATCGAACGCAAGAGATCACGAATACCTTCAGCGCCCATGATGGCCGTAAATGCACCGTCACCGTACTCTTCAGTCTTGGCGTAGTACTCATCCTCAGACATGATCTGACCGCGCTTCATGGCGCCTTCAGGGGTCATACCTGCATCAACCACTACATATGCTTCAAAGTAAAGAACACGTTCGATATCACGCAAAGTCATATCGAGAACCATACCCAAACGGGATGGCAAAGACTTTAAGAACCAAATGTGTGCAACAGGGGCTGCCAACTCAATGTGGCCCATGCGCTCACGACGTACTTTGGCGAGAGTAACTTCAACACCGCACTTCTCGCAGATGACGCCGCGGAATTTTAAGCGCTTGTACTTGCCGCATAAGCACTCGTAGTCTTTGGTTGGTCCAAAAATCTTGGCGCAGAACAGACCATCACGCTCGGGCTTAAAAGTCCGATAGTTGATGGTTTCTGGTTTGCGAACTTCACCAAAAGACCATGAGCGAATTTTCTCAGGAGATGCGAGACCAATTTTGATGACATCAAACTGCTCTTCGCCCTGCGTTTGCTTAAATAAATCGAGCAATGCTTTCATATCAGTTGCGCTCCATGTCAATGTCAATACCCAACGAGCGGATTTCTTTTACCAGCACGTTGAAGGATTCGGGCATGCCAGCATCAATCGTGTGCTCGCCCTTGACGATGTTTTCGTAAACCTTGGTACGGCCTGCGACGTCATCGGACTTCACTGTCAGCATTTCCTGCAAGACATATGAAGCACCGTATGCTTCGAGGGCCCAAACTTCCATCTCACCAAAGCGCTGACCACCAAACTGAGCTTTACCGCCCAGTGGCTGTTGCGTTACTAACGAGTAAGGTCCGGTTGAACGTGCATGCATCTTGTCGTCGACCAAATGGTGGAGTTTCAAGACGTGCATTACGCCAACAGTGACTGGACGCTCAAACTGATCGCCAGTCCGGCCATCACACAGAATCATTTGCTGACGTGATGGAGTCATCTTCAAAGAGGTAGCTACTTCTTCTGGATAAGCCAACTCGAGCATGCGGCTGATTTCTGCCTCAGTAGCACCGTCAAATACTGGCGTAGCAAATGGCAAGCCTTGGCGTAAATTCTCAGCCAAAACAGTGATCTGCTCATCAGTGAAATTGTCGATGTCTTCAATCCGGCCGGTTTCGTTGTAAAGCTGCTTCAGAAACTTACGGAGTTCAGCTTGTTTAGCCTGTTGACGAACCATCTCATCAATACGCTTACCAATACCTTGAGCCGCCCAACCTAAGTGGGTTTCCAAGATCTGACCAACGTTCATACGGGAAGGAACGCCCAATGGGTTCAAGACGATATCTACTGGACGTCCATCTGCCATAAATGGCATATCTTCGGCCGGAGCGATTTTAGAAACCACACCTTTGTTACCGTGACGACCAGCCATCTTGTCACCAGGCTGTAAGCGACGCTTAACAGCTAAGTACACCTTAACCATCTTCGTTACGCCAGGCTGCAAATCATCGCCTTGGGTAAGCTTGGTGCGCTTCTCTTCGAAGGCCTCATCAAACTGCTTACGCTTGGCTTCGATTGAAGACTTGATTGCCTCAACTTGAGAAGCAACATCATCATCCGCCGGACGAATATCAAACCAATGGTATTTCTCTAAATCAGCAAGGTAATCCTTGTCGATCTTGGCGCCTTTAGCCAATTTCTTAGGGCCGCCGTTGACAACTTTGCCAATCAACATCTTTTCCAAACGCATGAAGGCATCACCCTCAACAATACGCAACTGGTCATTTAAGTCCAAGCGATAGCGTTGTAATTCCTCTTGAATAATGGCCTGTGCACGTGCATCGCGCTCAATACCTTCACGGGTGAAGACTTGAACATCGATTACGGTACCAATCATTCCNGAAGGAACGCGCAAAGAAGTATCTTTAACATCAGATGCTTTTTCACCGAAGATCGCACGGAGGAGCTTCTCTTCTGGAGTNAGCGTTGTCTCACCCTTTGGAGTGACCTTACCAACCAATACGTCACCAGCTTCAACTTCAGCNCCNATGTAAACAATACCGCTCTCATCCAANCGGGAGAGTTGTGACTCTGCCAAATTGGAAATATCACGAGTAATTTCTTCTGANCCGAGCTTGGTATCACGAGCAACAACCGACAANTCTTCAATATGAATAGAGGTGTAACGATCGTCAGCAACAATTTTCTCAGAGATCAAGATTGAATCTTCGAAGTTGTAACCGTTCCATGGCATAAATGCCACGGTCATGTTTTGACCCAAAGCTAATTCACCTAAATCGGTAGAAGCGCCGTCACCAACTACGTCACCACGCGCAACGCGATCGCCAACCTGAACGATTGGACGTTGATTGATGTTGGTGTTTTGGTTTGAACGGGTGTACTTGATGAGGTTATAAATATCCACACCAACTTCACCAGCCGCTGTTTCGTCATCGTTTACACGAATCACAACACGGTTGGCATCGACATAATCAACAATACCACCGCGAGATGCCAAAACAACCGTACCGGAGTCAACCGCAACAATGCGCTCTAAACCTGTACCAACTAATGGCTTATCTGGACGCAAGCAAGGAACCGCTTGACGCTGCATGTTCGCACCCATCAAGGCACGGTTCGCATCATCATGTTCCAAGAATGGCACGAGTGAAGCAGCAGCAGAAACGATTTGGCTTGGAGCAACGTCAATGAAATCAACGCGCTCTGGGCTAACCATCAAGGTTTCACCAGCTTGACGCGCTGAAACCAATTCATCTGCCAACTTGCCGTTCTTATCGATCGTCGCATTAGCCTGAGCAATGATGTATTTAGCCTCTTCGATAGCGGAGAGATACATCACTTCATCGCTTACTTTACTATTAGCAACTTTGCGATATGGTGTTTCCAAGAAACCATGCTCATTCAAACGCGCAAAGAGTGCGAGTGAGTTGATCAGACCAATGTTTGGTCCTTCTGGAGTTTCAATTGGGCAAACACGACCGTAGTGGGTTGGATGTACGTCACGCACTTCAAAGCCTGCGCGTTCACGTGTCAAACCACCAGGTCCCAATGCAGAAATACGACGCTTGTGCGTGATCTCTGACAATGGGTTTGTTTGGTCCATAAACTGGGACAACTGTGAAGATCCGAAGAACTCGCGGATTGCTGATGAGATTGGCTTGCTGTTAATCAAGTCATGCGGCATCAGATTTTCTGTTTCGGCTTGACCGAGACGTTCCTTAACTGCACGCTCAACGCGTGACAAGCCAGCGCGGAATTGATTCTCTGCTAACTCACCAACGCAACGTACACGACGATTACCTAAGTGATCGATGTCATCTACTTCACCTTTGCCGTTACGCAAATCAACGAGCAACTTAATGGTGTCAAGAATATCTTCATTCGACAAGACCATCAGGCCTTCCATCTCAGCACGACCGAGACGGCTATTGACCTTCATACGACCAACACGAGATAAATCGTAGCTATCTTCGTTGTAGAACAAGCGTTGGAATAAAGCTTCAACGGCATCTTCTGTTGGTGGCTCACCAGGACGCATCATGCGATAAATGGCAATACGAGCAGCCATCTGATCAGCAGTTTCATCAGTACGCAATGTCTGTGAAATGTATGCACCAGAATCTAAATCATTGGTGTAAATGGTTTCCAATTGCTTGATGCCAGCATCACGCAATGTAGCCAACAACTCTTCAGTGATTTCATCATTAGCGTAAGCCAAGATTTCACCAGAGTCCGGATCAATGATGTTGCGTGCAACTACACGGCCAACCAAGTAGTCATCTGGAACAACGATGTTCTTGGTTTTAGCAGCTTCAAGTTCACGAATATGTTTTGCATTGATACGCTTGTCTTTTTGAATGACAACAACGCCATTTTTATCAAGCACATCAAAGTTGGCCAACTGACCACGCAAACGCTCTGGAACAAATTCCATTGAGGCGCCATTTGCGCTCAAAGTGAAATGATCAAAGTTAAAGAAGTTTGCAAGAATCTGTTCGTTGTTTAAGCCAATTGCTTTGAGCAAAATGGTGACAGGCATCTTACGACGGCGGTCAACGCGGAAATAAAGGATATCTTTTGGATCAAACTCGAAATCGAGCCATGAACCACGGTAAGGAATGATGCGTGCTGAAAACAGCAACTTACCTGAGCTATGTGTCTTGCCCTTATCGTGCTCAAAGAACACGCCTGGGGAACGGTGTAACTGAGAAACGATGACGCGCTCAGTACCGTTGATAACAAAAGAACCGTTTTCTGTCATGAGTGGAATTTCACCCATGTAGACTTCGCTCTCTTTTACTTCTTTAACCTTGGTTGGTGCTTCGCGATCATAAATAATCAAGCGAACTTTTGCACGTAAGGCTGAATGGTATGTGTAACCACGTTGCTGACATTCTTTAACGTCAAATGGTGGTTGTGATAACTGGTAAGACACGTATTCCATACGTGCATAGCCATTGTTAGACACAATTGGGAACGCTGATGTAAAGGCAGCTTGAAGTCCCTCAGTAAGACGAGACATGGCTGGCTTTTCAGCCTGTAAAAATTTAGCGTAGGATTCCAGCTGCGTTGCGATCAGGTACGGAACCTGGTGGTTATTAACTCGCTTAGCAAAGCTTTTACGGACTCGCTTGCGTTCGGTGAAGCTATAGTTCATTTCATCTCCGAATTCAGCGACTGTACAAAGATTTGGCGATTGGCCACTACCAATCACTGGCGGACAACACTAAATCGTATAGATCCAGTGTCCGACCAAACTTGCATTCTGCAGTCGTATCAGAAGGCAAACCCGATTTCAATCAGAAATGAAATCGGGTTTGACCTCTAAAGATCAAACCCAACATGACTAACGCCTCTTTTTGAGAAGCGCTAGTTAAGTTTTTATTACTTGATTTCTGACTTAGCGCCTGCTTCGTCAAGCTTCTTCTTGGCTTCTTCAGCTGTCTTCTTATCAACAGCTTCTTTGATTGGCTTCGGTGCGCCATCAACCAAGTCTTTTGCTTCTTTGAGGCCAAGGCCAGTAATTTCGCGAACAGCCTTAATTACTGAAACTTTGTTAGCGCCAGCTTCGAGCAAGTTCACAGTAAATTCTGTTTGCTCTTCAGCAGCAGCACCGCCACCGCCAGCACCAGCAGGACCAGCAACAGCCATAGCTGCAGCTGAAACGCCAAACTTCTCTTCGAATGCTTTAACGAGATCGTTAAGATCCATTACAGACATGCTACCTACTGCATCAATGATTTCTTCTTTAGTAATCGCCATTTTTAGCTCCTAATACTTAAATAGTTAATGTGTCGCTTATTCAGCGGCAGGGGTTTCGTTTGCTTCTGTTCCAGCTTCTGGACTTACAGCTGCAGGCTCTGCACTTGCTTCTGGAGCGGCGGCTTCAGCAACTACTTCTGCTGCGGCTACTGCTTCAACTACAGGTGCTGCAACTGGAGCTGGTGCTCCTGCTGCTTTTTGCGCTGCTACTGCGCCCAATACGCGAGCCATTGCAGATACTGGGGCCAACATGACACCCAACAACTGAGATAACAACTCGTCGCGGCTTGGAATTGACGCAAGGGATTTAACACCCGCCACGTCTAACAACTTGCCGTTATATAAGCCAGCAGTAATGACTAGCTTGTCTTGAGTCTTAGCAAAGTTCTGCAATACTTTTGCCGAAGCAATCGGATCNGCAGAAATGCCATAGATCAAGGGGCCAACCATCGAATCAGCAAGAGGCTCAAACTGTGTGCCTTGTGCAGCACGGCGTGCCAATGTGTTCTTCAAAACNCGAAGATATACACCTTGGTCACGTGCGCTAGCACGCAGCTTTGTCAACTGCTCAACTGGAATACCACGGTATTCAGCAAGCACGACTGTTTGAGCTCCCGCTAATTGAGCGCCGACATCAGCAACAATCGCTTTTTTGTCTTCTACATTCAAAGGCACGGTTTAACTCCATAAAAACCAACTGTTTCCAGTTGGGGTTACACACCAGCGTCTGATTGTTCAATCAC